>Ga0105104_10000177_pt1 | contig 47034 bp, 59 predicted proteins | sample PPLLaktember2015_3_FD_87034 | JGI IMG/M metagenome (GOLD analysis project Ga0105104, IMG submission 87034) | Freshwater sediment microbial communities from Prairie Pothole Lake near Jamestown, North Dakota, USA - PPLs Lake P7 Core (6) Depth... | ecosystem: Environmental > Aquatic > Freshwater >... | reverse complement strand
GTGGTCAAACCTCAGGGTGGCAAAAAAAGTTGTAATTTATTGAAATACAGGCATTTATAAAAAATTGTGGTCTAACCTAAGGGGTGGTCACTTTGATTTTCACATATACTGGAAAAAAAAAATAAAATCGTGTTAAATTAATACTATCAATAGGTAGTACTACCTACCTATAGATGGTTAGTTTGAGTGAATTAAAAAAAATAATTTTTTTTCCATAAAGGTTCAGGTTTTTTAAAACAGGTCTAAGGTTTAACTACACAATGTCAACTAATTGCCTGATAATCAACAAGTTACGATGTCATGTGGTCAATAGTCGTCCACCTAAATAGGGGGGTCTGAGGTTTGACCACACATCTTATAACTTACTGATTATCAGGCTGTGGTCAAACCTCGCGCTAGTCTGAGGTTCGACCACATTGTTGATTATCAACGAGTTACGTCATTTATAGGCCCCTTAGATCATGCCAAGTTTCTTCCTATAATAAGCCTCTCTGTCTATAATCTCCTCTCCATTTTCTTTTTGAGGAATAACTACTGCAATATCCCTGAATAATGGCCCATAGACCGGAAGATGGCGCCAGTCTATTGGAAAATATGCTCCAGATTGAGGTTGCAAGCGTTTGCCGGTTAGATTACTCTTGCGTTTGCCTACACCGTATAGTACCATTGTGGCTGCTGTGACAAGTGCGTCAAACAATCTGGTAGCTTCTTCAGCGGATTCGCATGGCTCGCTAAGTATCCGTTTCTTATACTGGTATACGTCTACGAAGTACATGATGCCATCTGTGTCTCCATAGGCCACAATGAGATTGGATTGGGCATCGCCATGTAGCTCGCCTGCTCGTAGCTCGTAGGTGAACCATTCTGGAGGCTTGGTAGATGGGGGTAGATGTGGAAGGCGTTGACGATTGAGGTCTACCTGGACTGTCAGTATCTGGTGGCCTGGCATTAGCTTAAAGCCACAGTCTGGTGATTCTTTAGGTGGTCTATGGTATGCTGGACGAGCCTTTGGCACGGCATGTTTGCGCTTAAGCGAGAGGGCTATAATTTCTGAATATCTCTCAAGTACATGGTAGTCAGCGTTCTTGATGAGGTCGTTGTTAGCCTCAAGAAAGTAAAGGCCATCCTGATAGTACACCTTAGTGCCATAACCACTGAACGGTAGTTCAATGGCTATGGAAACGACTTCATTTGTGTCGGAGTTATAGATTTTTATTTGCATGCTTTGCTATTGTTTCGGCTTTGGCTTCTTTGAATAAATTGTCTAAGACTGCATCGCCCATTATTTCTTTGAGGATATCGCTCATGCCGAGTAGCACGCCAACACGTTCAAGGTTCTCGTCGATTAGCCTTATCTCCTGCTTTAGGCTGTCTCGGATAACAAGCATATCGACCATAGTCTCGATAACGGCTTCTTTAGTCTCAGGGATGGATTCGACATTGGTGATGAACACCCTGGTCGTAGCCGACTTTTTGTTTTTCATTACTATGGATATGCCGATGCATCCATCTTCTTTGATTAGCTTTTCGTGTTTAAGTCTAATCGCTTTGATTTCCTGTAGTTCCTGGCTTTCTTCTTGGTAAGACATTGTCTCTGTAGTTTTCAACGTAATCGGCAAAATTGCCAGCAGCTAAACCGATAACTGGTCTATCTGCCTTTGGTCCTTCTTCTTTGGGGATAACTTTAGTTTTCAGTTCCTCCGCCAATTTTAAGGCTAAGAGGTTTGCTCTTGTTGATTTCATGCTCATCGGGTTGTAGCACCCATTTTAAGAGGTTAATCCTGGCCTCAAGGCTACGCTGCCACACATGAGCGTTCCTGACTAAGAACGCATTATCAGTAATGGTAGCAAGGTTTACGGCCGCTTCCTTTAGTGTTTCGAGTTCTTCAATCTTTGCCAGTAGCCTGGCCTCCGACTTCATGTTGTCTATAACAACACCCTCCCAAGGAGCTACCATGTGCTCCTTGCCTTCATAATAGACCCACCAAGTAGATTTCTCTGTTACGATTACTGGCAAAATTGTGCCAACTGGCACTCCGCATAGACTGTCTGTGATACGAATTTTCATAGTTTTACTGTTGCGTCTTTAGGTATATTGTGTCCGTGGTTGTTTAGAAATTCTCTTAGGCCATCCTTCACTGCTCTCGCAGCTTCATAGTCCTCCTTGTCGGCGTAGACCTGAATCATCTTTAGATACTCTTTGGACAGTAGCTCAACGTCAATTTGGTCGTTCTCCCAGTCTATATTCTCAAGGCCGTTGATGACTAACAGTTTGCACTGTTCATAGTATTCCTGATTGTCCATTTCCTTATCTCCTTTGAGGAAAATCTTTAGATTACATTCAAGGCAAGCCTTAATAGCTTTGTATGAAGCTGCCAGGATATATGCCTCATCATATGCTACCCATGCAGAGCGTGTCCAGAACATTAGTTTGCCTGGCGTTGGCTGGCCTGAATGGTCGCAATGTGCTACTAAAATGCCATCCTCAAAAGAAAAGATTTGAATGGCGTTAGCAAACGATTGGCCTACCAGATATTGGGTAGGCCGTAAACGTAGTTTGTTAATAATCTTCGGATTCATTGTTAGCTGTTTCTTCAATACATTTGTCAAGAATAATCATTCTAGCCTGGTGACCTTCCTCGTCACAAGGATACCAGTATAGCAGGTCAGGGTCAGGTTTCTTGGCTATCAACTCTGGATACTCCTCGCCTATGTCATTCTCAATCCATGTGAAACCTGTTAGAATTGACAATGAGTAGCAGAAGCCATGGATAAATCCCCTCTCATAGCGATCCATCATAAAACTTTTCAGTAGCTTGTAGGCGTCATGCCTTTCTTCCTTGTTGTAGTGCATCAGTAAGGGCTTGTTTTTCGTTAGCCAATCAGCGAAGTAACTGTCAGCTAATGAGTTCGGGTTTGGTTGGTGCAACGAGTCTCCTAAGTTCATTGTCAATGTTTTTTAGATTGGTTTCAATTTGGCTTATAATCTGTTCCTGTAGCCTCGGTACGTCAACGAACACAGGGTCTATTGACTCCTTGAATGTTCCTTCATCGTCTGTGTAGACAACAAGGTTTTGTACCAGTTTTATATCCTTAGCAATGCTCAGTTGTTCGGATAGCCATTCGTGTCTATCAACAACGCTTTTGATTTTATCGTAGTCAATCATTCTTTAGTATTTTATCGGCGTTAGTAATTAAGAAGTCCTCGTCTATCTTGCTGAATGCAAAATCAGACTCGTTAGCCAGTTTCTTGGCAACTGACAGTAGAATTGAGTTGGTGATGTTAGACTCCTCCTCTGTGTGGTCTGGCTTTATCTTAATTGTCCTGTCCTCGTCAGCAATGTAGCATCCATCTGGATGGTCATAGACTCTGGAACTAGCACTCTGAATGCTAATTGCTCCCTCTCCATTGTCTTTAGGAGCAGTAATCAAAATAAAGCCAGCGTAGCCAGCATCACGGATTTGTTTGGATAAATCATCCCTTAGTTGCTCTAGGTTCATACTTTTCTTTTAGTTGTTCGATTGTTAGTGAATTAATGTCGGCAAATGCGAGTTCTCTTAGATGTGCAATAGCATCCACAATATCCTGCGGAATATCTTCCCTTAAGTAGCATTTGCCACTCAGGTAGCCAGCGTGTTGGTGGAATAATAGCTTTTGTGCGTCACGCTTTGATTGCATTTCGGCTATACTTTTCTTAATCTCTGCAAGCGTTCTGTCGTCTCTAATTAGACCTGCAATGGTGGTTTCCATAGACTTGTTGTTAAATTGGTGAGCGATAGGAGGCGGTAGCGAGCCGCCTTATGACTTAGTCGTACTCGTCGTAGTCGTCAGGGTCATAATCCGGTTCGTCCGGCCCATCATAGTTTTCTGCATAGTTTTCTTCCATTTCTCTAGCAAGGTCGTCATACTTAGCCTCGACATAGGCTTCAAGCATGGCATTTTGGTCAGCATCATATAGACTCTTATTCCACTCTATATCATCCTCCATTACGGCTACAATCTGCACATCGTTTCCTTTATAGCCATGGCACTCATACCGGCCTATACCTTTGTCCTGCCATGATGGTTGGCCCATAAACTCTACCTCCAGCCCAGGTAGCACTTCCTTCGTTATGTATGTCATTTTTTGGTCTCCTTTATAGCTGCTTTAACGGCATCTTTAATATCATCATAAAGGTCTTTAGTAGCAGCTTGTACAGCCCATTTAATTACAAAATAAGCTACTGTTACAGTAAACAAAAATAATAATATTGGGTATAGTATACCAATATCTTCAATGATAGAACGAACATAAAATGAATAGCTCATAGTTTCTTCCTCGTGTTTTTAGCCCTTGTACGGGCAGTAATAAATCTTAAATACTTTAGTTTCCTTTTCAAGTCCTTTAGCTCATCCTTGTAATACTGCTTGCCTCTGTCCTCCATTAGCTTAATATCGTATAGTATCTGGCCTTTTTCTTTGAGGATAACCGCCGGAGGCATAGTCTCGACTACAAGTATGCACTGCTTGACCATTTCGGCATTGCGCTTAGTCATCATGCTAAGCATTTCGGCTTTAGTCTTCATTGGCGTAGTTTGCAAGTCCTTCAAATTCAGAGTCGCTAATCTGGTCTAACTCGTCAACCGGCACAGCCCAAAGGTCGCCATCGTTTTGGTGTAGCTCATAGACCTTGTCGCCAAACTTAAGTTTGGCATTGTCAAGTAGCATATCCCAAGACTCCCAATATAGCTCGTTGTCTGGGCCATACAATAGGTCGTCTAAATACGTGTCCATATCGCTTCTGTTAGCAATTGCATGGATAAAGTTCTTAGCGAAAATTTGCGGGACATAGATGCCATAGGCATTGTTGACTAAAAATACTGAATTTGCTGTCATAACATATTGGTTTTTTTGAATAAAAGATAGACTTCGTTGACAGGCACAGCCCATAGACCTTTGTCGTCCTCGAATAGCTCGAACTTTTCGCCTTGGAACTCTAAAATAGCCATTTCGACTATATTGTTCCAAGCGTGCCAATAGGTATCTGTCATTTCGTTCTCGGTAGTTATGTGATCTAGCTCCAGGCTAATATCATTGTCCACAAACATAGCCCATTCGTCTTTAAATACGGTAGGCAATAATTCGGTTTTAACCGATATAAGTAGGCGTGCGTTAGGCGTCATGGATATTAGTTAAAGAATTCGATAAAAATTACAGAGTCTACATTGTACATCTTGGTGTTAGCTGCAACAGGATTAGCCTGGAAGTCGTCCTCCCTGCAAGCTAATACGAAACGATACCAACCTTTGTTGGCTAATTCGGCTGCATCAGCAAGTTGTACAAACCTGCCAAAAACTGGACGAACGTGTTTAGTTGTCAGGCGTACATTTCTTTGTGTTGTAGCCGATTTGTCCATCATGTTGCTAAAGTCTCTTTTTGTCATTGCCATGTCTATAGTTAGCTGCCGGTTTGGTTTATCTTGCAGCAGCAATAAAGGTCGCATTTTAACTGTTAAAAAAATGTTAACGTCCCTTAAAAGTTATTAACAAGTTATCCACATCTAAAGCGGTCAATTTGACTCAAATACGTTAGGCCTATTGGTTCTGACGCATCCCCATTTCTTTAAGGTGCTGCCATCTTTTTCTCTTGTACTTGTCTTGACAAACTTTAGCCTGGGCAGTTCCGCCCCGAAAACCGACATTAGCAATCTCTGATTGGTTAGTCGTTCCACTTCCACCAGCATTTCAGTTGTTGTTAAATAGACTTCTTCGCCTGGCATGAAGTACTTTTGTATTAGCTCTCTTTCTTTCACGGTAGTTTCAAATTTTTCTTTATCCTTGTTTAGTAATGGTATATCCTTGTTGTCTATTCGCCAGTCAAAGCCGGCCTTGTACAAAGCAAATGCTTCTTTCCATAGCTCCTTCTTGTCAATGGCATTGTAGCCGACCCTGTCTATGTTGTCAACCTTTATTGGTATGACACGTCTATTACCTGTCGGGTCTGATATAATTTCCAGGTAGTTTGACGTCCCGCACAACACAGCCAATCTTAGCAACTTTTCGTTATGATCGCCATACGGTCGCCTTAGATAGAAGTGCTGCTTCGAGCATATTGCGTTCAGCTTTAGAGTATCCTTCTTAGACTTACCGCTTAGCTCATCGTCCATAATGATTATGTTTTCGCACATCAGTAGCTCGTCGTCAGTCTCTTTATCCAATTTGCTCTCAGCATAATAGCCAATTAACTCATGTGGCAAAAGCCGTCTAAAGAATTCAGTTTTGCCGGTATTCTGTGGCCCTAGCAGCGCCAGGAGTAATGGGCAGTGAACTTTGTGCATAGCGGATACAACGCCTACGAGCCATTTCCTCAAAAAGTAAAATGTGTACGTTTGGCTGTCGTTTATGATACAATTAGACAACTGCTGTATCAATGGGCTATCCCATACCTTAGTATCATCTTCCGGTATGGCAGGAAGTCTATATGGCACTCCATCGCTACCAAAGAATTCAAAGAATGGATTGAACACAGGTATGAAGTCAGACTTTAGCAATCGTATCATCAGATGATAGTCCAGTACAGGTATAGCTTTCTTTGCAGCTATAAATATACTATTCAACTCTGACGGCTGCTGTTGCACCTTGCCATTTTCCAGGTAGCCAGTTACTTCATTCATTCGCATGGAGTAGTTGGCACCTATAAACATTTCAAGTTGCTGGAGTATAGACGTATTATCCTTCTCGTCTACCCATTCATCTTTTGAGGACAAAACCTGCTCGACTATCTTATCTGCTCCAGTTATGTTCTGAAACTTTAGCAGATTGTCCAGTATCTGTTGCTTGTTTAGACCCGCTCGCTTTCCATTCTTTGTAGTCCTGACTATAAGTCTTGTTGTCTCGGATACTACATCGGCTCCAGCTTGTTTGGCCAGGTAGTAAAACGTACTAATGTTAATACCACTCTGCCCACGCTTTAGACAATATGTGTACTGCTTGTCTGTTAGCCTGGGGTGGTATTTCTGTGACTGTCTACTTATCTCATGGAAGTAGGCTCTACCCTCCTCACCATAGGTGGCAACAAGGGCGAATGCTACCTTCAACCATTCTTGGTATCCATCACATATATTCAGGCTACGCTCTGTTATCTGCTTTAGTACATCTTGGAAATCTGCCGGTGTGTGTGCGAAGTCTATGATCGGCTTTACTGTTATCTCCTTCGGGAAGTAGCAGAATAACTGCTTCCTGCCATCGAAGTCATAATACATAGCGGGGTCCCAGCTAACGATATATGGCTTGCTGACATTGCTACCATTCGGGTCACAGTTTAGCTCATACTTGCCAAATAGATATTCTTGTATCCCTCTGAATGAGTCTACATGTTTGTTAGTCTTTATCTTGAACAAGACTCGTAGGCCATCGCCTGACGTAGACATAAACAGTGAGTGTACAAATATATCCTGGACTAGCAGGTTCCTAACGTGTGCCATGTTCTCAACATGGTCAAGGTCGATAGCAATATAACCACTGTGCGTGACTAGACTGCTATCGTCCCTTCGGGAGAAGATGCCCGACATACTAGTCGTAGGCATCCGAGTCCGTTTAAATTCGTTTCTTAATTTACTATCCTTTATGAGTCTACACTCTGTAACTAAATCTTCCCATTCTCCATCTCTAATTTTTTCAAGGTACTCGACTAAATCCATTAACTTAGGATTGTCTACCTCCCTTACATTTTGAAATATACTTACTCTAGGCATTGCTCTTTTTTAAGTAGTTGGTCGAAATTATATTTCGCCTTGTTCTTATGCCATGTACTATTAGATATGTCAGGTATATTGCCATTCCGTCCGGCCATTACTTTCTTATACCAGTCTACACATAAGCCAAAGTAAATGTCAAAGAACTTTAGACGTTGCTTCTCATTTGGGTTAGGATACTGTTCTATCAAATTCTCAACAACAGTCTTTGCTAATTCATCAAACGTATAATATTCATACTTAAAGGCATGTTTTACGATTAGCCTGTCCATATCAATATTCCTAGTCACTAATACTATCTCCTCAAATTCTTTCTCCGGTTCCCTTTCTTTTTGAGGAAACTCAAATTCGCAATATGGACAAATTCTAGCCGATGCATAAACTAAAGCATCACATTCTGGACAAGTCTTGACAGGAGCTAAACCTCCGGCTGGTTTATGCGGATTGTGGAATAGATCGGCCCAATCTCTATCGTCATTCCAGTCGCCAAATCTAATACAGTTCCCACCCAAGTCTATTATGTTGAAGTGTTGCTTCTCCTCTAACTTGTATGGATACTCATGCTGATGCTTGTCTATGAAATACTGTCCAATCGGACGGCTACCACGGCCAGAACACTGGATGAACTTAGGCAAAGACAGGGTTGAAAAGTTCAACACGATAGTCTCCACCGTAGGCTCGTCAAAGCCAACTGTGGCTATCATCACGTTGCAGAGGATTGCTCCTGGCGTAGCCTTAAACCATGCCAAAATTTCGCGCCTATTCTCCATAGTCGTATCGGAGTCCAGATGCTCACATGGATAACCAAAATCTTTAAATAGCTTAGTAACTGCTTTGGAATGTTCTTTAGTAACATTGAATATGATTGCTTTTGTGCCATGTGCTATCTTATGATAAGACCTTAGCGTTTCCATTAAATACCTGGGCTTGCTAAACTCTGCTGCCATTGCCCGTTCCTTAAAATCACCTTTTAGGCTGTCAACTTCCAGCTTTGTCGAGTCTACAATGTCCTTTGGACACCTTGTCATATTTTGTGCCAAATATCCGTTCTTGATTAGCCAGGATATCTGCGGGCCGGTACAAATCTCGTTATAGTATTTATTCAGAGGTTCTTTTTTGCTTGCCGCGATTGGAGTAGCCGAAAATGCTATGATTATTTCCTCAAGAAAGAACTGATGTACTTTATTAAAGTTAGCAACATGACCTTCATCTATAATAACAAGGCCTACATTGATAAAGTTGTGTAGCCGGTTCATAACCGACTCAACCATGCCAATATAGACCCTGTTAGCATAAGTACGTTTGGTTTCAGACGTAATCAAGGTAGCATCAATGCAACAGACCTCTTTGACAGCCTTATGAGCCTGACGTAGCAATTCCTCTCTGTGTACCAGGATTAGCACAGCTTTGCCATGTTTAACGAAATAGCGTCTTGCAATCTTAGCGAATATGACAGTTTTACCGCCACCAGTAGGCAATTGGCCGAGTACCTTTCTCTTTGAGGTAGCCAGTTCTATAAGGCTATCAATTAAATCTTCTTGATACAGTCTATCTTCCATTATACGAGTAATTTACAAATGTTAGCTCTACAAAATCCGGTTCTTATTGCTCTGCCAGTATCTTCGACTACACCGGCATCAGAGAGGGCTTTTAGCATCCCCTCGTTTTCCGACCAGTCTTTTATTAGCACTTCTCCTGGCTCTAATGTTATTTCAGGCAGGTTTACAGTAGCCATTGCTACTGACTCTCCGTCTGTGTCGTCTACAAGTTCAAGGGCAACATGACCACCAGTACGATAGGCATGTTTTACTAAAAGGCAGTTCCAGCCATTGAAGGCTACTTTGATTTGCTTGCTCATAGGATTGTTGCGAATTCTAAAGGTGAATAATCAGGTTGAATTTTCGGTGACATTGATACAACTACCTGGGTTAGCTCAGGATGGATTTTTAATACTCCTGCCGGTCTACCAGTTTCTCGTATTTCCTGCGCTTCTCTCATAGCCGGTAGTATGTGTCTATGAAGAGTTTTTTCGCTTTTCTCGCCATCAAATACTACATAGTATGGCTTTTCAACGCCTCTTAGGTCGTATGCTGTTGCAGACCAATGGCCGGTAGTTTCGTAAGGTTTAGACATTAGACTCGAATTTTGGAAAAAAATTTGGTTGATTTAGATTTTTTAATTTTATCACCCTTGAACGTCTTTAGCATTTTCTTTATATCCTTCTTACTGACTTTAGCAAGACTATCCTCATGGTAAATTATAGACTTTTTCATAATCGTTCCGGTTTGAATATGCGAAATACTGTGAATGGGTGACAAAGGTACTTTGCCGGCCTTTGCAGCCGGTTTAATATAAAAATAAGGGTATCCGTTACAATGAAAATAAGGCCGTAAAAAAGGCTGCAAATGCCTCCGTTACGGTTGAGCTTGAGTTGGCTAAAACTGCGTTCTCAATTTAGATTAAGTTTTTCAGAATAATATAGCCTAGCAGAGATTTTGTTGTCTCTTGTAGCTACTCTGCATCCATTGAATATTGCATGTTCGTTTAGTTCTTTGTTGGAATTGACACAATCGTATATTGCATTAACATCTTTAGCTATGTTTCCGGTTAAGTCTAATGTAATGTCAATAAACCCGCTTCCTACAAACCCTTTTACCACAAATCTTTTCCTTAGCTTGCTGTCTGAATGTGACAATAAGATTAATCCACAATTTTTCATAAATGATTTAGCGTATTGGATAACTTTAGAGGTTCCTTCAACCTCAACGAACTTAATATCTACTGTAGTCTCTTGATAAGTCATAGAATAAGGGGAGTGTTAGCTCCCCTGTTTAATTTGTTAATTAAAATGGTAAATCGTCCCAAGCGGCTTTAGCTTCTGGAGAGGTAGCATCTCCAACCAATGTTAGTCCCTTCTCTTGGCCAGGCTGTTGTTCAATGTTGTCTACACCTTTCTCAAACACTTTGCAGTTGCCTAAGATTGGCCCCCGCTTTGCTTTGTCCTTCTTATACACTTCGGTAGGCACGTCCTGCGTAATCATACCATTGTTTCCATAGGCATCTTTCTCGGCATTGTACAATACAGTACAATTTAGATACGTTCCTTTGGTTCCACTAAACAGCCACTCTTTTAGCAATTTAGTCACATCGATTTTGCACTTGATAATTAAATCTGCCATTTGTTTTGTTTTTTTAGGCTTGATGAAATTTAAATAAAACTTTCCCTTCGACTTAGCCTTACAGAAGGCTATGTAAGTTTCAGGCTCGACATAATATGTCTCCTGTTCAATATAGTATTTCTTGAAGTGTATCGTTAGCTCACACTTGTCTACATCGTACTCGCTTCCAGCTATCAGGCTGGACTCTGGCCATTCTAGTATCATACTCTTTCAATTATAGGTGACCACTGATCTACCATTGCATCGGCTATACCATTGAAGGTCTTTGACCTGGCCTTGCTACGTTCTGAATGTGGCAAGTTTGATGTTTCAGCATACCACTTGGAGAACTTAGACCCATCGCCGTAGACTTTCTCTTTTCCCCGGTCTACATGGGTGGCGGTCGGATTAAATAAATCGGGTTTAGCATTATGAAATAGTGGAGGCAAGTTTTTCAGCCATAGACACGTTTTCTTGGTTGCTTTGTCCCCAAAATAATAAGGTTCGACAATCTGCGTAGGCGGCTTATGTAGACCACTCATTATACCAACTGGATTTTCAATAGCAATCCTGTGTATCGGTGCGTTAACCATAGCCATGAAGAACTCTATGGCCGCAGCCTGTCTCCCGTCATTTTCTTTTTTGCGGAAATGTTTAGCTCCAGTTACTGCAAGATGTGTACAAGGTGGAAATGCTATAAGACAATGCCAGCCATCGTTTATTATGTCGAACACGCTACACCTATAATGCTTCTTGTTAAAAATGTCAGAGCTATATTGTAAGTCACAACTCCAGCTATCAAAACCAGCATCATTAAACCTGCCGCTTACTGCGTTAGACTCTTCGCAGGCTACGAGTATTCTAATCTTGCTTCTATCTATACTCATTGTAATAAATCATTATTTGTACTAAACAAGCTGCAACAAACAATGCTGCGGCAGCCATTGCCAGGTAGAATATATACCTTTGTCTTTCCATTATTCCTCCTCCTGTTTTATGCACATTAGCTCTCCGTCCGGATAATACTTAGGCTGGAACCTTGTCTCGTCATATTGCATAGCGAAACTCATTGGAGTAGGCATCCTCAAAGAAGAAAAGTGAAGGACAAAGTGTCTACGGGCATCTGGAAAGCTTTTAGCTATCACCCTGACCCATCTGCCATGCATAGGAAGACCGTCTACTGTCTCCTGCTTGTGCGTGAACGTAAAATAGTATGTTTCCATGTTATTGTATTACGACTATGGTTCTTGTATTCATTATATAGTCATTGCCGGTGAAACCAATGTCATAAGTATATGGTTTGTCTACATCTATTCCGTACTTCTTACATTCCATTTCTAATATCTTCATAAACATTAGCTTATCTTCAAGGATTTCAATAGCAACTTTAAATCGTACAAACCGTTTGTCCATGTTTAGAATGCCAACCTCGGCGTTTTTAAAGTTTCTTTAGCAGCAGCAATACCGGCATCATAGTAGCTTTTCTGCTTGTCCATTATGATTAAATGATTTCCGTTCTTGATAGCAGCTATGGCATGACTGAACGAACCACCATGAGTGTCTAATATCCTCTGACCTTTCTGCACATACGTCAGGTGCAGGTAGTCATACAGGTAGACTGGCTTCTGTGTCCGGTGTCTACGGCCTTCGTCCTGCTTCTCCAGTCTGCCCCTGGCATAGGGTACAATCACAGCGTTTTGATCGTAGGTTGTCAGTGCTAATTCAGCATGGGAGAACGCTGTATAACTTAGCATCTTGTCCCACACACAAAAGCTACGGCCAGACCATGACAGGTGTTCGGTGAAGTAGTTGGCACCCCATATAATCTGCTGCCTTGCTACATAGTCAAGGAGTTCAAAGTATTCTTTAGTTGGTATCTCTCCGTCCCAATCTCCCATTTCGTACTTAGCCTCTAATGCTTCACGCATCTTCTTGTCAGTACCCATGTTCATATTAGTAACATCTATACCATACGGCGGGTCGGCTATGACAACATGGAAGTAATGCCATAACATGTTCTCCTTGCACCATCTAAGGAATGGCATGTTGTCTGCGTGTATAAAGTCTACGGTGCCAACCTTAGTATGTTCCCATATTACACCGTCCTTTAGCATCTGTTCAATGTGTTCTGTCATGTTGTTAGCTCGTATTTGTTTAGTAAATTTTCAAACCGTTTTACTGTTGTCCTGGGCCGTAGCGAACCGCTATTGGTGTTGGAGATAAACTCTCTGACAATAGGCAATGCCTCGGAGCCAAACTCAATCTCCCGTTTTAGCTCGTCGCTGCAATGGTCGGTGACCACAGCAACTATCGTCCCATCTTCGGCGTAGATAAAATCGCCGTCTACTTTAAGTCTCATCTTCTGTGTCCTCCTCGAAGGTTAGTTTTAAATTGTTAGTTAATAGGCCATTCATATATTCTCGGCACTCGGTTACCCTTGCTTTTATTAGCTCAATCCTTTCTTCGCTACGCTTGACGTCTATCCAGTTCATCTTCTTGTCCAAAGGAATATCATCATAGGTATGGTTCCTTCTTAGCTCTGCGCACGCTGCCTTATAGTCCTCTTCGGTGCCTATGAACTTATACAACAGTTCCTTTTCTTCTTTGAGGATTAGCTTTTCCGGCGTGTTAACTAAACCCTGCACAAGCCTGGCTTTTGGCTTGTTGAACAGCCACATATAGCAGTCCAACTGCCAGTGGTATATCGGGTCTATTGGTACAACCCTGTCCCTTGTGAACTGGAAGATAGACCACTTGGCTTTGGCATCCAGAACCACATCGTCTATTTCAAAGTCATTCTCTCCTTCAACGTAGTCGTTCTTTAGACGGACTGTGTTCTTTACAGCCATGTTGCCAGTAAGTAGGCAGTAGTTTGTTATTACGTCCTCCTCCACCATTAGACCCTTAGTCATATACTTGTTGAAGAAATCCTCATGCCTGTCATAGACAGCAGCAACGAACAGGTTAGCCAGATGCGCCTTGCAAGTACCTGATAGCCATGGCTGGTCTGCCAGCGCATCGAATTTGTCTATCTTTAAAGACAGAGTTTCCATCGACTTCAATAGCTTCTTAGCTGTCTCTGTCTCTTTGTTCTTAGTTTCCTGGTATGTGTACAGTTTCTTTCTGAACATTTCCCTAGCCTCTTCGGCGGCTATCTTAGGATGCTTTCCTTTTGGGTCTGTCATTATCTTGCCTACGGCATGGGCACGGAATAAGTAGTTATCAAAGTTGTCTATCATGTTCTTAGTTTTTTATTTGCTTATTTACATGGTCAATCATGTGGCCGATAGTGGAAGCTGTCAGGTTTGCTTTACCGCAAGATTGCTTGCAGAACTTCCTAATTGTGGCAGGTTTTTCGCCTGCAATCAATAGCTTTTTAATGCCTTCAACTAAAGCTGGTTGCTGCTTCAAGTAATGCTCATAAGAAAATTCTTCAACTAAGTCTTTAAGCCATGTGCGTGATTTCATAGTTTCATTTTTCGGCCAGCTTAACTAGCCATTTGTAATGCCAGTATTGGATGTTGGCTGGTTAGATGAGGGTAAATCTTTAGAAGGATTTACTTCTTTTGGTTTTGTGTACCACCCCTTTTTAACGAGTAGCTCCACGTTTTGCCAGGATGAGAGTTTCTGGTTGATGGTTCCGTCTGGAAGGTCTTTGTAGATTGTGTCACCTGCTTTCATATCCACCTTAAGTTTATAGCACGGTTATCGGATTTGTCACCATTAATATGCGTTACCCTGCGTAGCTTTTCAGGGTTCGGTACATGGACTTTAGCTACGACACGATGGATATAATCCTTAGTCCTTTCTCCTGTCCTTCCAAAAGCAAAGCTAGTGGAATAAAATCCTCCGGTGTCTAATACAGGCTTCATATACGGTACATGCTTGCCTTTAATCTTGCCATTTTTCAGGACTATGTAGCCCAACTTCGATAGTTTCTTCGGTGTAATAGCCATAACTTATTTGGTTTCTTTTAGTTCGTTAAATTTTTTGTCAAACTGTTCTGTAACTTCGGGGTAGTTTACTACAAATGATTGCAGTTTAGTAAGGTCTTCCACCTTCTTAGCATTGTCAATCAATGCTTTAAGCCTGTCAAGTTCAGGAGTCTTAGGCTTGTTGATGAAGCGGACGTTTAGAGTATCCGTCCGGAAGATATCGGCTACCTTCATTTCACCCTCCTTGATAGACTTGTCATAACCAATGATGGCTACGATATCATCAGGTGTAATGTGGTCAGCAGTAGCTTTGCCTACTGATTTCAGGATTTCCATTTCGGTTATACCATAGGCACCGATTAGATATTCAAACAGCTTGGTACGCTTTGCCATTAGCTTGGTGGAGTCACTCAAGTCGCCAGCAATAGCTTTCTTTGCAGCATCATAAACCTTCTTGGTTATAGCCTGGGGTACAACTGCAAAAATGGCGTTCCTCAAAGCAATAGCATTGGCAGCATTGCCAGTAATGACCTGCATATCCTCGCTATACTTGCCTGAGCTACCGACAATGGACTTCTTAATCTGTGTCCTCATAGCAAAGTTGGTTTCAAGGTCAAAGCAGGTAGCTTCAACGGTAACGTGTGTGTCGCTGTAGCCGACTACTCTGTTCTCTGCTCTAATGTTTCCCATCTGCTGACAGATAAGCCTTGCCAGGTAGACTGATGGGCCGGCAATAACTTTGCCACCTTTCTTTAGCGTGTAGGTACAATCGTCTGCGAACTCGGCATCCAGGCTAATGATGGCAACGCAATTGTCTACAACTTTCTTAATGTTTCTTGGCCACCGCTTTGCAGTAGATATCTGCATGTCAATGGTAGCCTTGTCCTGCTGGTAGACTTGCATGTTGTTGGTGCCTACCTCGACCGCTTCGACTAATTCGAAATCGTCATTCATGGTTTCCTTTGGTTTTTATAGTGAATCAAATTGGTAACGTAAGTCTCTTAGCCTGTCGTCAATGTACTCAAGAGCCATAGACCTTAGTGCTTCAAAATCTTCAAAGAACGGATAGTTTAGCTCTCTGCTAAAATTTCCAGTTGTTAAAGTAATAGACCTGAATTCTGTAGCTTGTTGCCACATTCTCCTGTCAACTTCTAGCTGCTTGATGCACTTGTCTAGCATCATTAATTCTTGTAGCTTTTCTTGTGTCATATATTTGGTTTTAGATTTATTCGTTCCAATGGTCTATTACTTCATAACCGTCGATAGAGTTTAGGTACTCTATAATCTCGTCTATTGTAATGACGCCTTGCTCTACAAGTTCCTTTACCTTTTCCATAGTTTTAGTTATTGTGCTAGCCATTCTTGAATGTACACTCTACTTTTCTTTTCTTCCAGCTTTTTGATAGCCTCTTTAACTTCTTGGTTGTTAGTCGTACCTGTAACCAGCTTTTGTTTTAGCTCGTGTATATCTTTTTCCAGGTCTATAGTCGTAGCCATGTCTAAATACTTTTCGGTGAATGGTAAAGGTATGCAATTAACTGTTAAGAAGATGTTAAAAGACGACCAAAAGCAAAATGTGGATAACTTGTGGATAACTATATTTGGTTATGTCAGAAAATTGTTGTACGCGCGCCTGTTACCTTATTATAGCTTATTATCCGGCAGGGACAAAAAAGCCCAGCTAAACTAGTTAGCCAGGCCCACCAACAACAGACAGAGTACAAACTGTCATTAGTTAGTTATTCGTCACTATCATAATCCTGGTCGGCGGCAGCGGCTATCATTATGGCAACAACTACAATCATTAAAATAAACGCTTCTTTCATGCTATGAAGGTGAAGTTTATTTCTTTTGAGGGTAGCTCCGCTCCTGCGCTGTCATATGGTATAGCCACCAGCTTCATCTGTCCTTTAGGTGGCGGGTTCCATGTACCATAAAAGTAGTTGGTTCCGCTATTGCCATGCAATGCGAACGGCCTTGTATTGTCAGTATAGATTTTGTTTTCAGCACCTGTTAGCACAAACTTAACTTTGGATGCCGCTCCGGTTGCATTAGCCCTGATGTTTAGTTTCGGCCCAAACTCTGCAATGGAGTAGCTATTTCCCTCAAGAAGAAAAGCTACGTCCCTGTCAGTTCCGGCATTGATTAGCACGAACTCCTCGATTGGGCTAAGGGATGGTGGCGGTATCGGTGGAGTAGTTGTATCTCGTACCAATATAGTCATCGTGTCCTGGACTTCCTGGCCATTGCCGGTTATAACTACTTTGCCTGTGTAAGAGCCATTCGCTAATCCTGTAATGGCTACAGTAAAGCTGGTGAAATCCTTTGGCATGTCTACGATGATATCATCGCCGGCACTAACCTTAAGCGTTGTACCTGGGTTAGGCGGGACTGGTGGCTCTGTGCTACCATCTTCTGTCAGGTCGCTGTCACCGTCTACTCCTGCTGTCACTCTCACAGTAGCACCCAGGGTGGATGCGTCTTGCAGGCTATAAGGATATGGAGGAATAAACACAGTGCTAACATTTCCATTTCCCCTGTCGCCAATGTACTTAGACCCATATGTGCTACCTCTGCCTGCTAACTTTCCATCTTCTCTAATCTCAAAGGCATCATCGCCTGACTCGAAATGATTATTCTCGGCTAATACCTCTGACCCGATAGCTGCTGTTATCAAGGCACTAACCTTTTGGTCTACAGCAGGGTCGTAAAAATTATTATATACATGCTGACGACCAAACCTAACTCTAGGCATACGGTCTGTGCAATACTTCCAGTAGTAGTTGTGATGGAAGGTTCCCTTTAGCTTTCCTTGGTCAGGGTCAGTATCACTACTGCCTACAAGGTTCGGGAAGTTGTGGCCTAAATCCTTGTCGTAAAAGAACTTGCACCACTCGACTGTGTAGTAGTCAGAGCCTTTGGTTATGTCTATACAACCGTCAGCACAGTTGTTAGGCGTGCAATGACTAATGAAAAAGTTGGTAGCTCCAGCAGCAGCTATACCATCGCCGCCAGGATTGCTACAGCTAATGTTCTTGATGATAACATTCTTAGACCCTTCTAATCTAATGCAGCCTATCGTAGCAGCATCATAGCCAAGACCTACTATCGTCTTGTTTGAACCTACCATCGCATAGCCAATTTCAAATTTACCTTTTACATAAATTATTTTAGGGTCAGTTCCTTTTATGGCATTTAGAAAATCATTTTCGTTGGAAACGGTTACAGTAGTTCCACCTTTGCCTCCGGTAGTACCACCATTTTGTGTAGCCCATCCGTTGATTTTTAGCATAATGTAAAAACAATCAGGGCTACCAGATAACCCTGATTGCTAATTTAAGTGGTTTGCAATACTATTTCTTAACTACTTTCACAGACCTCTGTGGAGGCACAGCTACCCATACCCAACCAAGTCCATAGACGTACACGAATATCCAGTATCCGCTATCGTTAGGAGGAAGGTTGATAGGATGGCTAGGCCTGTTTCCACCACCACCTGTAGGCGGAGGAGTGCTACCGCCTGGCAAATCTCCGGGTAGAGTATTGTCAGGATAAGGAGCATTAGGGTCTACTGGCTCTGGAGGTAAGTCCCCAGGTAGCGTGTTGTCAGGACGTGGAGCGTTAGGGTCTACTGGAGGCTCTACTGGAGGTTCTGTTCCTGGCGGGTAGTAAATCGGATGCTCTGGACGTGGCGCACCACCGGTAGGAGGCGTAGGCCAGCTACCACCTGGAGGTACTACAATCGGATGGAACGGGAACAATGGCAGGTCAATGTCCGGCCTAGGATTACTACCGGGTAGGTCACCGGGTAGCGTGTTGTCAGGATGCGGAGGGTCTCCACCACCTACTGTAGGCGGCTCTCCTGGCCATGCTCCACCTGGAGGGACTACGATTGGATGGAACGGAAATAACGGTAGACTGTTGTCTGGAACTGGAGGCTGGCCACCACCTACTCCTGGCGGTAGTACGGGCGGCTCGTCTAACGGAACGATAATAGCTTTGTAAGGCTCCATAAACTTGTTGTTTAAAAAATGAAAAATATAGATACTCTATTCTGTTACTAACCTAAAGAATACATCTAATGGAACAATCGTTTCAATGTTCTCTATTGAAGATAACTTAAAAGGATTGTACTCGACTGGAATTATTTGCTTTAGCATTGCTTCTGTCTCGGCAACATAAGTCTTATAGCCTTCGCTGTCATTCTTAATCTTCCACATACCATTCTCTTCGTAGCCGTATTTCTCGAACAGTTCTTTCTGTGTAGACTGCGATGCCTCTACATCAGGTGCAATCTCTTTTTTTAGCTTGTGTAACCAAAACTTAACGTAGACTGGTAGCTTCTCTTTGATTAAACCATCTACTTCTTCATTCAATTTGAGGACGTCTGTAAGTGTTAGCGAAATTGTCTCCATATATTAGTTTAAAAAGTTGCGGCTACTGTTTTTAAATCTGTAAATCTATTTATATTTACACAATCTGTTACTGTACCTGTCCATGTATTTATAGACCTACCAAGACTAGCATCTATTCTTGTGAAGAAAGCGTTAGTTATACAAGTTGCATCTTGGTCTAATGTTAACTTTGCTTTATTAGTTGCATGGCTAGAAGTAAATAAAACTGGAGTTCCTACTCTGCTTGCAGATGATGCTAAAGAACCATTAATAATATATTCTATTCCATCTTGTAATGTTATTGTAGCTGCTGCTGTTTGGTTTGCTCCAAAAGCTGTACATATCCATCCAGCAGTACCTGTAAAAGTAGCTGCTGTTGTAGATGTAGTAGATATTGTAGCTGATGTTAATACTGAATTTATTGTAACAGTTGAAGGAGTAGCAACATTAAATGAACCTAAAATATTCCAGCTATCCGCAAATGTTTTTGTTGTACCACCAGTAAATGATAAAGCATTAGGCCATGTTTTTCCATTTGAAGTCAATACAGCATTAGCACTAATACTTATATTTCCTGCACCAGTAATTGTATAGTTTGCTCCAAGAGTCAAATTTCCTGCTATCGTTAATGCCTGACTATGATTTATAGTACCAGTAAATCCTGATGTTATAGTAACAGATAATACAGTTATAATAGCTCCAATTACACTAGTACCATTAGCAGATGCTCCAACACCATCAAATATTACTGCATCGGCACTTGTAGGAACACTTGCATTATTAGCACCACCTGATGTAGTTGCCCAATTTGTATTACTTGTTGCAGCCCAGTTAGTGCTACTACCTCCACCTACCCAATATCTATTTGCCATATTAAATACGAGTTAAGAATAAAGTTAAAGTTACTCTTGTTACAGTAGCAGCTGATACAGCTATAAATTCAAGTTTATCATTAGCTGCCAATGTTATATCAGTCCATCCAGATGTAGCGGCAGAATTTGTTATTTGAGACGATAATGTAGGCTTATTTCCTGCACCTATAATACTTGTGCCACTAATCTCTACATCGAATACTACACTACCTGAAACATCTGCTTGTACGTCCCATCCAGTTATTGTAGCTGCATAAGGAACTACTGTATATCCATATGAAGTATTAGATGCTATTATTGCAGCACCCATACCGTCAATTACTACACCTTTACTTTCTGTTCCACCACCTCCACCTCCACCTCCACCAGGAATAGTAACTGTTAATGCCGTTCCAGCTACGCTTGCGGTAGCACCTGAACCTACGAAATCAATGCTTGTTATAGCTCCTAATGCACCAATATTAGTTCCTTCATCTTTGAATTGAATTTGAGATTGTCCTCCACCACCAGTAGTAGAATTATTCTGGTTAACAAATACAAATGTACATTTCTGTCCATTGACTATACCACCAGTACCATTTTGACCATTCCATGCAACAGGAATAGTCCACCATCCACCATTATCTATCAAATCACCAGTTATATCGAATTGTACAAACCTTGTAGCATCATTTGATTGTTGGATATGCAGTAGCCATGTTCCTTTAACCTTTGCAAACATAGCAGATACGTCCATTGCTATATCATATGTAACATCATCTATATACACAGCATTCATTGCAGGAAATGAAACAGTATTGTTTAACTTAAACTTTCCAGCAGTAGGGTCTGTTGCAGTAGTAGCACTATCAAATGCCCATGCAAAAACTTCTGTTTGACCTCCAGCAGTAGCTAATGTATCTGTTATCTTCCTAACCCAAAATCCAGAACCTGATGCTGCAAAAATACTTATACCATCAGCAGTACCAGTAGGAGCCCATTCGTATGTTCCATTACTAAGTACTAGTATTTGTAAAGCGTCCTCTTTCTTTTTAGTGCTTAAGGATGCTGTATCTGCTAAAAACAATATTTGTTTGTAATCTGTAAGCATGATATTATTATTAAGGAACTAACTCATGAGGGCCAATGTTTCTATTGCCTTCCGGTGCTGGCAATCCCCAAAAATCTTTAGTTGGAAAACTGTATCCAGATATAGTACTTGTTCCGGTATTTATAGCTGGAGAATTACCACCCAACTGATAGTTCCAACAAGAACCTCTAACTCCTTTTTGTGCATATGCACCTACAGTTGGTGGCTCCATAGTATGGTTAACCAGTAAAGGATTTGCAACAGTACAACCTGTAGAATAATTAAGAGTAGCACCATTGGTAGCATAAGTTATATTGTTTGCCCAAGTACCACCAACAGTTCCTATAGTTAATGTAGAAGCTGCACCATCCACAATAAAAATGTTGTTTACAATATTTAAAGTATTATAGGTTCCACTAATAAACTTCATAGCTGCTGTGGTTCCGGCTACAATCTTATTGCTATCAATAATAATTAGATTATTGTGTATTCTATTATTAGTAAATCCAGATTCTGCACTCCATATAGTAATAGCGCCCATGCTTGATAACCTACAATCAGCTACTGATAAATTATATCTAATTACATTACCAGTGTATGCTGCTCTAGGAGAACCATATTCAAATAGGGCATAACCGCAACCAGCATTATCATGACTGTAGCAGTATTCAATAACACAGTTTTGGCATCCACCGTCTATATCAAATCCACCTCCGTCTAATCTTTTAACACCAGCTACGCCAGTACCATTATGATGAGACTCGCAATTTCTAATAGTACACCCGCTACACTCTGAAATCCATATACCATGAGGGCCACCAAAGCCACTACCATTCCTCCATCCATTACCATATGCTTCGCAATCTTCTATAATAGAATTATTACATCCTGATAGGACTATACCTGAGCCACTCCAATTGCTAGGATAGTTAAATACACCAAAGTTATTAAACGCTTTGCAATTTCTTACTGTTACTCCTGTATATGTATTAGCATTTCCAGTCTCTGATAAACTAGTCCATATACCATTACAGCATCCTGAAACTTCGCAACGCTCTATTAGTATGTTTGATATAGTAGAAGTTGTAGCATAACTCCAAATTCCTATACCACTTCCGCCAGCATATCCATCTATTTTTAGATTAATTAAGTTTATATCTGTACATGCAACTGTAGCACTTGTACCATATCCAACTCCAATGCTAACACCATCTGGCCCCCAATATTCCTCTACATGATTTATTCCTTGCACTATTAAATCTCTAACTACAACATAACTTACATCATCAATAGTTATACAGTATGCGTTATTTGATTGAATAGTTGCTCTGTCACTACCGTAACTTCCGTATGTAATTCTATTTCCGGCAGTTCCACTTTGGCAATGTAGTATAGCATCATTAAAAATCTTTCCTCCCTCAAAAAGAATAGAGTCGCCTCCTGCGAATGTGAACGAGTTAACCTTAGCAATTGTCTGCCATGCTGTAGCTGGTGACAGTCCGTCATTAGCATTGTTACCACTTGGAGAAACATAGTATGCTTTATTGCCTGTGCTAACTCCACCGCCTCCACCGGAAGGTGGCTGTAAGCTAAGTATGCCATCGCCAGCTACATCTGTAAGTACATAGCCTGGGCCTGTGGCTCCTGACAAATATACAAAGCCAGCATATATTTCTAGATATCCAGCAGTAGTAATATTAAAGTTAGGAGCATTTAGAGTTACATTACCATTACCAGCTAAATATAAAGTACCAACAAAAGTACCATCGCCACAATTAAATGTTGCACCAGTAGGGTCAAGTATAAGTGAAGCTGTATTAGTTCCATTGGTAACTATATACTGATGGCTCTCTGGAAATACTACTACATCACTTTGATTACTACCATTAGCAAGATGAAGTTGAAATGTACATAGAGGGCCGGATTTTGAAAGTACTAAAGTATTTGTAGTATCTCCTAGCCAATCAAATCCTAAAGCGTTTCCATTAAGATTTACTGTTCTTACTGAACTTGTTATAGTTCCATCCTGTGTATATATGTTACCACTAACACCACCAGCAGCAGGGACATATGTTACTAATTTACCAGCCGAATCTACACCCAAAGCCTTATCTGGAGTAGTGACATCAAATGCAGCTAATGTATATTTATTAAGCTGCGCTTGGCCGTTCCCCAAAAGAGAAAAGGCTGTTGCCAATGCGTTAGTTCCATTTAGATTTACTAGAAACTCTAATGTTGTTCCAGAGTTTATACCATTTACTGTTTCAAATTTAGATTGTATTCTAGCATTGTTCTTATTAATGTTAGTACCAGGATACATATATGCAAAGTTCATACCTACTCCAAATCCTGCTAATGGCTGTGTTCCACTTGTTGTATGAACTATCTCTAATGCTGTATGTATAGTATTACTTTCAGTACTCGACTGTGTTTCAAAGCTACCAGCTATTCTAGTTGTTCCTGAATTTGTTCCACTAATAAGTCCTTTCGATGCTATCAATCCACCAATAGCATATACTCCAAAACCTTGAACAGTAGATTGATTATTTGCAGATACAGCAGCATTATTAGCAGCATTTCCAGCAGAACAAACTGCTTGAACAGCTATAGCTGTAGCAGTTGCACTTATTCCAATATTAGTTCCTGTTGTGGATGGATAGCTTACAATTATAGCTGCACCACCACTACTACCAGCCATATCAACTCTCATTCCATATCCACCAGTAGTAGAACTATTCTTAACATATACAACTTGTAAACCACTTGGTATAGAAGATTCTACATGAAGTGCATTGGCTGTCATAGACGAACTCAATAGCTTCAATCCAAAAGTAGACGATTGATTTATTAAAGTAGCCTCTGTCAGTGTTCCACCTAACTTAACATTATTGGAAGCCATAGTCAAACCATTACTAGCTGTATATGTTCCACCACCAGCGCTAGGAGTGTACTCAACTAAATTTCCAAGAGCGTCTACCCCCAAAGAATAAGGAGGCGTTCCTGCCGAAAAGAATGTTCCTATACCATACTTATTTAGCTGCAACTTTCCACTACCAGGTAGAGTTAATAAGTTCTCTATTGAAGCACCGCTATTAACACCCTGTACTGAAAATTCAGAAGTACGAGTAGCATGAGTGGCGTCTAACCATTTTGATATAATTTTATTTGTTGGCTGCGAACCTGTTGTAGTTGATGCCATATTGAAGTTTATAGATTGCCCTGTACCGGCAATCATACCAACTGTATTGCCTAAATCTAATGTAATTGCAGGAACAACATTTCCTACACTAGCCACATTTCTAGCTAGTTTTAGTGGCAATCCACTATCAGAGTCAAACCATCCTCCTATTCCAGTTCCACCGCCAGTTCCTCTAACACCTGTACCACTAGCAGTCCATCCATTTACACCTGTACAATTAGCTGATGCACTAGAACTTTGACCAGTAATAGCTGGTGCATTATTAGCATCATTAGCTACTTTAAGTGTGGAGTTAGTTGCTGTACCGCCTACGCTTGAAAATTTTACTAGCCCTTCAAATCCAGATGGCGAAGCGCCGTTTATTTGAAACGTAAACGAACCACTAGTTATTGCAGTATTCTTAGTTAGTGAACCACCTAGTTGTATATCATTAACACTCTTATTCAAACCATTACTAGCTGTATATACAGTTCCATTAGCCGCTGCTGTAACTAATCCTTTAGCATTAACTGTTATATTTGCATTAGTAAATGCACCGACATTACTATTTACAGTTGCCAATGTAGCAACTGCGCTTCCTGGCCCGGTAGCTGTTACGTCACCTGTCAATTCTGTTATGCCAGCAGCAGTAGGAGTAGGAGCAGCACCATATGTAACCTTGCCGGTACTTGAATTATAGTATAATATATTGCTTCCTGTACCAGTAACTAAATTCTTTAAGTACATTTCCATAGGCTGCTCGCTATCGTCAGAAACACGCATCCTCTTAAATGTAAAATAGTTACCTCCTACTTCAAACCGCATATTAGGAACAGTAGGGTCTGTGCTTGTAGCAACGTCCATGTATGCAGTATATCCATTTGAAAATATATTAGATATATATTGTACAGCAGAAGTACTTGCATTAGTAATAGTAGTTCTTAAGTATGCTTGGTAATTGGTAGCATTTGCAACACTTGTATAATTGGTAGGGCCAGAATTTCCAGAACCCTCTAGACTTACATATCCAAGTCCTTGATATATCCTAGTACCTCTTATAGTACCATCATTAGTATATTGCAAAAACTCATTACCGGATGCAAACTTTATAGTTGTATTTGTATCTACATTGCCACCCCATGTTAGGTAACCTTCCGAGTCTACCTGGACACCGTTCCTTACATTTATAGTACTTGCTGCTCCTCCAATACTAATCCATTCGCCTTCAAGGTACAGCTTTAGCTCACCATGTATAACACGTAGCTGTGGCGACAGGTCGGTAGTGTTAGGCTCTGTACTACCTTCCGGCACATGCAGAACTTGCATAGGTTTTATCCTATTAAACTTATGTCCATAGACCGATGGTGCTGCTGGATTATAAATCATAGTAATACGTATCTATTAATTAGGTAATGTTGTGGCATAGTTTCTGCCCCACCTGTGTCACTTGTCAAATATATTTTATGGCCTAGCTCGCTGTTGTTGTAGTCAAAGTCACCACCTCTACGAGTAGTCGATGCCAGGCGTGGAGTCCATGCTGCTAAGTCTTGGTTCCAGTTCTCTACATTATCATCTGCCGGAAAGTTATGGCTATGCGCTTTGATGCTATCCATAATCTTGTCTCCGGCCTTACCTGTAGACAAACCACGTTCAAAAAGGTTACGCCTATTTGGTATTCTAAATAGGTTAAGACTTCCTCCTGACAATGAATTGGCTAATGAATAATATGTTGGATTGCTACCCCAATCATCGAAGTTTACTACCTGGGCAGCAGGCAATGACAAGACGTAATCATATAGCCTTGCGTATGTAAACTTGCTTAGAGAAGAACCATCCAGAAGCCTGGCATTTATAGTATCGAACTGAACAGAGTCTGTTGATACGATAGTTCCGCAAAGAATAAAGTTACCGTACAGGTCGTCTATTCTCCATTCTGGAACTGCTCCTCTTAGATACTTATAGACAGAGAACCTTTCGTTCCTTGATGCTATAAGTGTACCTCTTGCGAACTTAATAGGTTCGGGGCCAAAGGTTACTAGCTTAACGCTGCAATCATAATTAGCCTGCACCTCTATCATCAGTTTTCTTCCTTGAGGAACCAGCGCTATATCAGGCAGCTTTAGCTCCATGTACCCGCTAACAGGTTCACATATAATCTTGCTACCAAAATCATCTGCCGTTGCAATATAGTTTGCTGTCTTAACACTAATCTGGAAGTCGTTTATAGAAGGGTAGCTGTTACCTGCTGGTTGGCTAACTGGAACAAAGTGTATGTTCCAGTCTGTCATAGCCTCGAACACATCATCGGTCTGCACCAGCTTTAGTTCTCCGGTTGTCTTGTTCCAAGTATAGTCAAGACGCTTGGATAGTATCCCTCTACCATTTAGTTGAGAAGGAACTATATCCCATCCAATGTAGTTTGGTATGCCTGCTACTCCATTAAATAAAAGTGTGTTCACACCGGATACTACTCCAGGTGTAACGTCTACTGTGAACTGCTCGTCAGCCCTGTTTAGCGAACCTTCCAGTTCTCCTGGTACTACGTCAAACTTAGCTAAGTTCCTGACGGCAGCACCTGTGCTATTAATCTCCTCCAGTAAGAACCCATAGTTCTCTCTTGGTAGACCTGAGAATGTCCATACCTTTTCAGGATGGCCTATGGTAGTATCTATTATACTGGATACTATTGCCGCTGGAGTTTTCTGATAGTATATGGATGCCCTTATACGATTAGTTATAAGAGGATATGCTATCGAGTATGCGTTTAATACTAATGTTGGCATGTTATTCGTTTTGTAGACCAATATCAGTTAATGATGGTAGAGGTATTCCCATAGCTTCTGCATCCACAACAAGGACTACACTGTTATCTTCTCTTAGAGTTTCAGTTACGAATGTAGCTCCATTCTCGTTAAGTGCTACCAAAACTCTTACATTATAGTAGTACAATGGATGGCCGTCAGTTTCGCTTGCAGCGTCTATCTTTTCGCCATCTTCTATAGTGTACTTAACGCCTTCGCAAGTCCACGCATCATTGATAATAGCATTGGCTACCTTTATATAAAGGTAGTCCGGCAAACCGTAAGCTGTACCGAAACGTATAGTCCTTTTCTTATTTGTTGTAGAGTATAACAATGTGCTACCACCACTCTCGTCTACAGATACATCTGTGAAGATGTTAGGCTGTATCTTCTTAACCAATCCTTCCACCCTTAGCACAGTTCTAATACCTGTGGAGTAAAAGAATGTAGTCTTATTGATTGAGTTGGTAGACTCAATGAGTATAGTGCCAAGCCATTTGTCCATAACGTGTATTCGCTCTGATATAGCACAGTACTTACCGTTAGCTTCAATTACAAAAAAGTACTGGTCTTCGGGTAGCGTAGACAAATCAATTGCAGCTTCAAATACTATATATGGAGCAGGAGTAGGATTTGGGTCTACAGGTGAATACGGTATAGTGCCAACCAGCATTGCTGTTTCGCATCTGAATATATGTAGCTTCAAATCACCGGCTCCATTGCTAATGATTTGGTCTCTTATAGTTTCTGTCTTTTGGTACTTCTGCATATAGTGTGGATTATACATCCACGCTTCATTCCTATTCTCAAACCAATCGCTGTAGATTGTCTTGAAGTTATAGCTCTTTATATCCTTGAAATCGTAAGATACAAAGTGGAGGCTATTATAGTCCGAATGAAACAATGAGTTTGCCATGATGTTAATGGTTGTGCCATCCTTGTATAGATTAATTAATGTAGAGAACGGAGTCATAGGCGAGAATATAAGCGTCCAGTCTTGGACTGCACTTGTTATAGTCTCCATCTTCATGCTACCAACAGGCAGGAAGAATAGTTCTGCACCTCTATATGTAGCTCTTATAACTCCACCCTTATTAAATAAGGCTAGAGCCTTGTCGAATGATATTCTTGTAGGAGTCTTGACAATAGCCTTTTCCAATCTAAACATCGGTTCCCCCAAAGAAGAAGTAGGAACGTCAGCCCTTTCAATTGTAGCTACACCATCCAGCACTGTGGCCAGGTTAGCGTTCTTGTCGGCAGTCTGGAACTCTATGACTTCCTGTGGTAGCTTATCCATTACACTTGCTAAGTATGGATAATGATGCTGCAACATTCTTTTTGGGGATAGCTCTACGTTGAATACTGTGTTATCCTCTACTCCTGTTATGACAGAGTAAGGTGGCCTGTTTAGCATGAAACCAGTTATACCTATTTCTACAGTCTCAATCCTCATGCTGGTAGACATTATGTTATCCCCATTTCTGATAGGAACTATCATAACTGGTACTCCAGTTGCTACATCAGGATAGCTAAACGGAACTGTCTGGAAAGTCCAGTTCCCAAGCGAGTCGGCTATGGCAGAACCAATAGAATGGGAGTCGTAGTTAAGGAATAATTCCACGACAGTTCCTGGCATAGCTACACCCATAACCAATGGAGTATTATCTATTAATGGTACACCGGCATTTAGTTCTTGGCCTATATATGTTATAATAGGATGTTCTACTCTGTTATTTACTGTAAATACTATTGTATGTGTACCAGCCTGTAGAGTATGATTGGCATTATTCAATGGAGCGTTTAGCTTGTACTCCCATGTGCATGAACCATCTGCAACTATAGGAGCACTGAATATTCCATCCAGCGTTAGCGTAAATGCTGTACCAGCTTGTGCTACTCCTTTAATTAAGAATTGATTATTGTATAATGTATCTCCGGTAGCAGGATATATTATCCGTATTTCCGTTGATATATTAGTATCAATAACAATGTTAAGATTAGAAGTAGTGGCAGCCAAATCAGTAAAGCTGGCTTGAATAAGATGCTGTCCCGTAGCCGTTGGAATACCTTCTTCATAGGATGATAGGGGATTAATTAGTGTATAAGACCAATTGCCTACGCTGTCAGGTAACGTACTGCCATCTAATACTCCATCAGCATATATGTTTACTGTGCTGCCTACCGGAGCAACACCTTTTATCGTAGGCTTATCATTAGTAATTATATCGTCTTGGTTAGGGGAACTTATGTATGGAGCTAAAGGATTATTGTTTACAGTAAACTCCTCGAAGTTTTCGACTATGTCAGAGCCTCCACCTTGTACATCAGTAATGTCTAAGACGTAGCAAGTCTTATCACCAGTGTTGTCCTTAGTGGAGCCTTGAACATAGTCTAACAATAAAAAAGTTATATCATAGCATCCAGTTCTATACTTTGTTATAATCTCATATTTTCCATCGCTGTTCTTGATAGGTAATGAGAATGTGTTAGTTGAATTAAATTCCAGTCTACCATCAGGGTGACGCATATCTACCTTTGGTGAGCCTACCTGGACTTCGTTCACAATCCAATCCTCTGCCGTATTTAGCTTGAGGTCTATACACTCTCCAATGTCAAACAACTGGCTGTCCTGGCGGTAAACCTCTGTAGCCAATTCCATTTGAAGCTGTCCGGCTACGCTTCTTAATGCCATGTAGAATAAGCTGTTGTACGTCTTGAAGAAATCCTCTATAGAGGTATATATCTTCGCATTGTCAAAGCCTCTGATAGCATCACCGCATGTGACTACTTGTTTATTGTTGGTAGTAAAGAAAGAACTACTGATAGTTCTTTTCCCATCAGTAGCTTTCTGTACAAGTTGTTTGATAAGGTCTAACGGCCTGATGGCATATATAATTCTCTGTTCAACTCTAGTTATGGAACTAAATGTTACTTTTGTTGGGTATATAGTTAGATAAGATTTCTTATCATCGTTAATATACTCATGTAAAGCTAATGTAGTTATTATAAGACTGTATTCTACCCCAGGGTAGGCTGCATACTCATGGAAAGTAAATGGTATGCTATACTGTACATCAGGTTGTGGAAATTCAGATTGGTCTAATCTTCCTACTGCTCTTACCCATTGAGCATCTTCACTATCACTATACTGTCCATGTACTTTTAAATCAATATAGCTAGGACGTGACTCCTTCCATGAGAAAGTAAAAACTCCTGCTATGTCTATATTAGATACGTTGTTTTGATTTTTTATAACCCACTCTTTTTTCCTTAGCGGCACTCCGCTAGTAATGGAAAACATTTCAATGTTATCCTTAGTTATTATGCCAACACTATCTCCCTCTGTGTCAATCTTAACCAATGGCATCATCCATGCACTATGCTGTGTACCATTAGGCTCTGCTTCGTCAAAGTCCTTGAACGATATCCTATAGGTTCCCCTTACAGTTTCATAGATAAACTTAACACGCATGTTTATGCCATCGAACATAACCTTGATAGCATCAGGATTAGATTCGTTACACTCTATGGAGTATTGGACGCTATCATTCCTGGCAATGTCAGACCACACAGAGTCGTCTACAATTGGTACAGTAAACTTGCCTGATTTAGGGTCTTCGGTCTTAGCATTAAAATCAATCCTGCCATCGTAAAGTAGCGAATGCCTAAAGCCATCCCAGTTCATTATTTTAATACCACAGTAGGCCTCAGTCCCCTTGCCGTTAAAGTATAGTTCCCGTAGTATAGCTGCGCCATCCTTAATGAACTCTAGGGGATATGATATGGAGCGGGCTAAGCTATTATACTTTCTATTCGTTGCAAGTTCAAATGCTATCTTTGCGACATTGGCAGGATTGTAAGTTAAATAATTTGGCTGGTTATTCCTAGATATAATATAGTCACCATTGACGTTCTGCGTAGCAGTTAAGAACTTTTGGTTCTCGTCAAACAATAGTGTATATATATATTTAGTATCCATTACCTTAATACTCCGAAATAGTTAAGAAGCCAGGCCAATACACCGAGAACAACTACTATGTTTATAATCAGCTTAATCGTTCCGTCCATTGGAACCTTCGTGTTAATCAGGTATAGGACAACGCCTATAACGATAAGGACAAATACTACTGTAATGAAAGTTGTCATAATGATTGTTTTTATTAGTAACCTAAAATCTTACGCTTATGACTTTCAAAGCCTAAGTCTATATTAATAATATTGACATTCTTTGACTTTTCTTTTTGAGGTTTCAGTTGTTTAGCAAGCCACTTAGTTTGCTCCCATGACGTATTATCTCTGCCATCAAAGTTAGGACTATCTCCAATAGGTATAACCTCTGTACCTTTTGGTAGATAACCAATCGTATCTTGGTAGACAAGGTATGGCGACCTGTACGGTTCTTTGACTACTTCCGCACCGGCCTCACCAAACCTGGCCCAGCCACCTTTGTGGCCCTTAGTACCTTCTGCGTAGCTTGGTATCTCTTGTGAAGCTACTGTTGCGAACTGTGCAGCACCAACTACACCAGCAGCAACAGCCAACCAAGGTGTACCAATTAGTTCTGCTACAGCTATTGCAGTTGAGAATGTTATGTGCATTAAAGCTAACTTCTTGTCAAATACAGCTTGGTCGTGTTTAATCTTTTTCTGCTCGGCAGCAGCTTGTCTATCACGCTCATTCTTCTCGGCAGATAGCTGTGCGTCTAAAGCATTCTTTTCTTTCTCTGACAAACTAGATTTCTGTACAGCAGCAAGTTGTAGCTCTAAATTCTTTTGGATTAAATCGTTTTCTTCCTGTAGCCTTCTTGCTTTTTCCTCGTAGCGGCGGTCAACGATTTCTTTTGTAGCCTGGTAAATGGCTTGCTCCATCTGCTTGATAGCCTGTAGGCGTTCCTTACGTTTCCTATCCGCCTCCTTTTCCTTTTCCTCCTCGGTTAGTATCCTTGATTGCTGTATTTCATTAGCTGTTTTGTTATGAGTCTTTTGTAGAGTTTCTATTTTACTTTGTGATGCAGCTACTGTATCCTCAAATCCTGTAACTTTGCCTTGCGCTGAATCTAAGAATTGTTTAGCTTCCTGTATGCTTTCTTTATTTCCGCCCTTTACAGCTAAGTCATATCTTGACTGTGCAGCAGCTAAACTGGTTCTTGCTTTGGCTAGGCTTGTTATTTGCTGGTCTCTAAGGCCAGTAAGTTCGCCTAAGTCTTTACCTTCGTCAGCGTACCTTTCAACCAATACATTAGTTCCATACTGTTTAGAAATCTTAGTTATATTCTCTCTGTACTTCCTATAACTAATTTCTTTCTTTAAGAAAGAGTCAGTAAGGTCTTTTAATTCTTTAGTATAAGCATTTAATTGTAGCTGGTCTTCTTGGTTTATTTTTAGCTCTAAGGCGTGCATCTGCCTTTCATACGATTGCTTAACTATAGTGTACACTTGGTTCTCTACATCAGCTTGTATGCTTGCCTTCTGCTTAACTTTGTTAGACTCGATGGCCTCTAGTTCAGCTGTAGGAACTGGCCCTTCTGCTTTCAGATAGGCGTGCTCAATTGCTCTAGCGTACTCAATATCTTGTAGCTCCTGCTTCTTGTCTATATAAGCATCGTAAGCCTCAAGCCTTTTCTCTAGACTTTGCTGCTCGTTCCTGAACACTTTTTCGTTAGCGATAGCTACAGAGTCAACCCTATCCTTATCTATTTTTTCCTGTGCACTAAGCAACCTTTGCCTATATTCCTCGTCAAGTTTAGCTCTATCAGTGCTGTATTGAGCACTAATAATCTTCATTTGGTCGTTACGATTTTGTGTAGCTATTTTCTTATCTACTGCTGTAGCATTTATATTTGTTTGTACATTTTGGTTTTGAGCTTCAGTTAGTTCCTCCTGCAATCTTTTCTCCTCTAGTAGTGCTTTTTTCTTTTGCTCATGACTACTTATTTCAGCGGCCAGGATTTTACCTTGCTTGTCTTGCTCTACAGATATCTCTGATTTAGCAAACTCTAACTTCCTTCTCCTTTCTTCATCATCTAAGAACCTTTCATACTCTGCCATTTTTTCTAGTAGAGCCTTTTTGTTATCAGCATAGGTTTTGACTGTTGAAAAAGCCTGGTCGTAAATTGTCTTTTGTATATCTCTACTATCTTGTGCTGATTTTATAGCTTGGTTAAAAGCTAAAATGTCAAACTCTCCATATTTTGGATAATCAAATTGATTATTAAAGTCATCTTGACTAACTGTACCTGCTTTTTTTCCTAATAATAGGTCTCTATTTCTTGTTAGCTCTTGTATCTTTTTCTGCATTTCATCAATTGCAAAAAGCTCGTGTTCTAGTGTTACTACCATTTCATCTACATTACCTTCGTATGAACCAGCTACACCTTGAGCAGCTTTCTTAGACTCTTCTGTCGCTTTTTTAAGATAATCTATTTCCTTTGGGAATATTTCGTCAAGTGCATGACCTCTAGCTTTTAGCTCTTCATTCATTCTATTTAGACCTTCCGGTGACTGCGAATAAGTATTCCATAGCTCTTGAGTAGTATCTCTCAACTCCTCCATAATAGATAATTGCTCTTTATACGATTCAGCTATTTTTTGACTAGCTTCATATATTTCAGTTTGTTTATCATTGAATAAACCCAAAGCACTAATTATTTTACCAATAGCTTCAAATGCAAGATTGAATATACCTGCAATACCTAATCCAGGTAGAATGTACGCCATCTGACGCATATAGTTAAAGGCGGTATTTAGACCACCTCCGAACAATTGCACATTGCTGCTAGCCCGTCCTAATGAAACATTCATTTCATTGAGGTCTTTGTTAGCTCTATTAAATTTATCCAATGCTGCTACAGCTTCTGGACTATCCTTGCTTCCAGAACTTTTAACAGCGTTAGCATAAGCCGTTGCAGCTTCATTGGCATTTCTTTTTAGAACCAAAAGGGCATTGCTACTGTCTTGTATAGTTTTTAGTTCTGACTTTTTTTGTTGGTCTCCTTCTCTTTGTAGTCTGGTTTTTTCTTTAGCAGCTTCTTTTTCTTTTTCTGTTTGAGCTAATTTCTTTTGGAATATTTCATTATCTAATTGAGCACTTTTTATCATTTGGTCATTGTGCAACTTATTAGCAACCTTTTGGTCTGCCTGCTCTTTTGTTAGTAATTGACTAGTTTGCTTTTTGGTTTCTCTTTCTTTAGTAGCTTGGGCTTGCCTATCATTGAACATTTGATTATTGTTCTGATGGAACTCTTTGTTCTTTTTGTTCATTTCCTCATTCTGTACTTTTAGCGCCATCTGCTCGTCAGTTAGCACTTTTACAGAACCAGCTGTACTCTTAGTAGCAGTACCTACACCGGCAGTTCCTGTTTTAACTTTCTCAAGGTTAGCGTTTAACGCCTGTAGCTGTGTATTGACATTTTGTAGTGACGTTTGAAATTCAGATAGACCTCCACCTCCTGCCGGCTTAAAAGTGGCAGACGTAGCTTTACTTAAGTTTTCAAAAGCTAACACGAATTCTTGCAACATGGTCAGACTAGCTTCATTGAAGTCGCCTCCCATGTTTAGTGCGACATTCATTACGTCATTATCGTCCATAGCTATTGTTCTACTTGTTCTTTAATCATATAAGCGAGTTCTTCCACAGTCGTCTTATAGTTATCAATCTTGTAGCCGATTTTCCCCAAAGAATTAAGAGTCTTGATGAAGCTACCTCTTTTCTCTTTGGCGTTATCTTCTTTAGCTCCTTTGCTTTTCTTTTTTCTATCATCGACTAACTCCTTCATTTTCACTTCAAGCTGACTAACAAATTTCAGTTCCCTTGTCTGTATAGATGCTAGCTGTTCAAGGAAATCAAGTTCATCATTATTCCATTCTAGCTTGTAACCATATTTTCTAAAGAAAGTAAAGTTAGGCTTATACGGTTGTTTAAATTCTTTGAGGAATAACGTCTGTAGTTCGATTGCTAACTTAACTGTGTTTATCCTACTGTTCAGAAAATGTACATAGCCTACCTTATTGAATTCGTCTAAGTCATACAGTCCGGCAGTATCTATATACTCTGTATATATAATTTCTAAATTATCTTTGCTAATAACATCTGTCTTTCCTTTAAACAAAGCATCCATAAACTCTCTGATAGTATAGTCTTCATACATTGTTCATTGCCATTAGTTGTGGTCGTATAATTTCTTCCATTAGTATTTTCATGCTACTGTCACTCAAGTGCATTATCTTATCACCACTTCTAAATACTATTTTATCATAGTATGGAACATCGCTTGAGAACGAAAACTTTGTACCATAGACTCTTGCTTCGATAGACGAATAAAAGCTACCTGACATATAGTTTGTAATCCAGGCTATATGTGCTCCTAGTCCTGTACCTTCTCTTCCTTTTCTAAGTATAGTTCTGTACTTATAGAATGTCCTTTCTCCATCTTCATCTGTTATAGTCACAGGCTTATCATATCTATCTCTGCCTTCTGCCAATTGAGTCTTTAGTAATTCTTCTAAGAAATCTCTGTTCTCATTTAGTATTTTGTTTATCTTTTGCTGCAAAGTCATTCCGCTAGGTGCTTCACCTTTCATGTGTCTCTTTAGGAACGATATAGTTTTTTCAAAGCCCATTTCTAACCGCAAAACCCGCTAAGAATAGCAGGTTGTGCGTTGTTTGAACACGAAGTGTATGGGAATGAAATCCTTATGGTATAGTCACATTCAGCATACCGGCAGTAGAAGCATCGTAGCCTTCTACACCTTCGTCATACCATAGTGTAGGAGCACCACCAGCTACAGTGTACGTCTTTCCACTAACGAATGTGCCTGAAATGCTTACCAATCTGTTTGTGCTATCAACTGTTTGTACAGTTGCAATAGCTGCACCAGTATCATCCCTTACTACGAACATTCCTGGCTCGGCCAACTTAGTTCCGTACAATGTAACTAAATCTGTGCCTGCACATTCTGTCCTTACATTTACTTTGATAACTGTGGTAGTAGGAGGAGGTACAAGGATAAGCTCTACGTCAATCAATCCCATCATAGACAGTAGCTCCTCTGCACCCTGAAAGATGATACCGTTATTAACTACTTCCACAGGACTGTAGCTAATCTGGAACCTGTTCTTGTACGGAGTGTTTTTGAAGTCTGCCCATATAGGCGAAGGCGCATACATAAAGTCAGTTATGAAACCGCTATAGGTTCCATCGCTGTTCTTCCTGGCCAGCATCTGACCAGTCTGGTCTAGCTCAAGGATGCGGTAGCCAGATTTGTTGAATGATTGGAGTGACTTCGCATAACAGAAACCACCGGAAGTAGTCTCGAAGATGCGGTTATAAACTCCGTAGCGGAGGAACACCTGTAGACCATCATCTAAGGTTACCAAGACGTCACTCTCGGCATTGTTGGTGATAGTTCTAATCGGCGCTTCCTGGCCAAATATCGGAAATGCTACTCTATCATGTATCAGTCCCTGCATCCAAGGCACAGGGTCTGCTAAGTCCTGGTCGTCGAACTTAACTGTACTGTGCAGGGCAATCAACATAGCAGTAGCAGCCATTGCGGTGTCGCACTCTTTGCCGGTATTTCCTACCGTAACATTTACTGAGCACGCTTTTACTATAGCTCCCATGTTATTAACAAGTTTTAATTTGATGTAATATTAGTTCCAAGTTACCAATTTCAATAGTATCAACATAGTCCTGCAAACCTTGACCGACAGGCTGTCTAGAAGGATTGTCGAACTTACTGTGAGGTATAGCCCAAGGGTCTCCGATGCTAGTAGCAGTGGAAAAAGCTAGTTGCCTCAGTAGTTCAACATAACAAGGGTACAACACTGTTTTAAAAATTTCTGTAGAACTGTAGCGTTGGTCAACCCCAATGTCGGGATTAGTCAAATGGGCTATGACAATTCTATTTACTCTAACAACCTGAAAACCAGTTCCAATACTTTCGGACACTGGCATAAGAACAGCTACGAGCGGGTACTTTAGTGATTGCAATACCTGAACATTATCCTTCTCTATTAGGCTTTTAACTATGTTATAGCTACGACCGCCTTCAAAGTTCACGCTGGCGTAGCCAGGAACTTTCATCTTGGCTACAGCGTTTTTGAACACGTCATATAGTACTTGACCTTCAATCATATACCGAAGTAGTTTATAGGCCTTGATTGTTCCATACCATAGTAAACCATATCAGAGGTAAGTTCAGGATACATAGGATTGCCGTCTATGTCTTTAGTTCCAGTCATAAAGTAGTACATTTCTGTAACACGATAACTAAACTGGTTCCAAGCGGCTATCATCTTGTCAGCCGGACTAACGTTCATTGCGCTCTCGTCCTTTGTAATCGAAGTGGCTACGCCTGTAGATTGCGTTGCCATTGACTCCTCAAAGAAATAATAGACGTAATAAGCAATAAGACTGTCCTTAGCTGGCTCGTTCACTAATCCCATCCACGGCCCTTTGCCATTTAATAGATCCTGCATTCTTGGCGTATCTATTTCCAAGATAAGTTTAGTGTACATATCATGGCCAAGTATGCTCCTTAGACATTGCGGCTCATACTTGGCTATGTACTGCTCGATATTTTGAGCTATGTTCGGATACGTTGCATTAGGGATTTTGATATCCCTAATGAAGAACGAAGGGTCTATTAAATTAGCCATGATTATCTTTGTTCAGGTTTTGGTGGTTCTACTGGGCCTCTGCCTATGTCTGGAGGTTTAACTCCAGTCGTTCCTGTAATAGGTTTAACACCCATTACATTAGCAGGCCCCTCCCTAACATTACCTTCATCTACACCACCACCATGAGTAGTGTCATGAGGGCTATAAGAGCCAGGTGCGTCAGGCTGTCCTTCTGGAGTACCTTCTGGAGGAGTCTCCCTAGTAGTACCGGAGGCTGTTATTAGCGGGATGATACGGGCGTAGCTATCATAGATAAATGCGCCTGTATGAATTTGGTTGAAGAACTGATGTAGCCTCATCTCACCAACTACTGTAACTAAGTTGTGAGTGAAGTCATCATTTTCCCAACCCCAGCTAATGGTAAATGGCTTGTAAATCAGGACTCTATAGAAACGCATAAATCCTGCCTGAAAAAACCCTGCTGGCACACCGGCTTCTTCCACGATTTTAGCACCGGCAATAGTTTTGCCGTCTGCTGTCATAAATGGTGGCAGGACATAGACACCGGAAGATGTAGCTTTCTGCATATCCATATTTGCAGAATCTACCGGATTAATGAACACTGTGATTTCGCCGGTTAGCAAACCACCACGCAATTGGGCTATCGCTGCACGAATAGCATCAGCCATATTCGGAGTCGTAGTCTTGATGGTAGTCAACGTATAAGTCGTAGACAGCTGACGGATACCAGTTGGAGTGGTAGCAGAGCCTACGTTGTTCAGCAGGGTAGCGTTCACTTTTATCATAACTTGGTAGCGCAACTCCTGTTCAATCATAGTCACCATGCCGTCAATGTCCTCGAGTAGCTCCGTAGTGGCCTTTGCACTGTCAGCAATCTTTTTGGCATTGCTAATGTCAGTAACCATTTCGAAGCTAACACCAGGTTTCAACTGGCCTGGCCCTATCCACGCAGCAGCGCCCTGTGGATTAGTTTTGTTCACCCATACATAAGTAGACGCATTGGTTTTGCCTTTGGTAAGATAGTCCCAAAAGGTTGGTGCAGCTCTAAGGAAATCATTAATTCCAGGCTCTACTTCTACCCTTGTAATGTACTGTGAGTTAGACGGATTAACTGTAGCAACAGTCATTGGACTTGCTACTACACGCATCTGCAAATCCAAAGGCTTTAGTGAAGCTGCTGCCTCACCTGAACGTATCTGCTTGATAGCACCTTTGTTTTCTTCCATCCAACGTACTACCTGGGCCCTAACAGACATATCCTCACCTTGCTTGTTCATGCTATTCATCTTAGTTTCAAGACGCTGCATTTCTAAACCCTGACGAGTCATCATTGCTAAGACACCAGTTTTTTCATCAGCGATACTACGCAGTTGGTCTAGGTTCAGACCTTTAAGACCCTCAGTTTGGCTATTACGGATAGCCTCCAATTCTTCTTTTGAGGCTACATCTTTCAATTGAGCCTGTACACGCTGCTCAATCTTCTTTAGCAAATCCTCCTCTGTAGCCGTATCGTCAGAAGGATTATCGCTAGCATCACTTTTATATGCAGCTAGTCTTGTCCCTGGCATCCGGCGGCTTTGTATCTTAGGCAAGTGCTGCACAAAGTGCATAGCCGCTGGATTGAAATAGGTTTTTTTCATCTTTTTAGAGATTTTTAATTAGGAAATGATAATCCAATCCAGATTTAGAGCGGCTACGTTCAGTGAGTGCTTTTCTATCCAGCGGCTCTTTACTACCAGCCATCATACATCTAGATATAAGGTCTCTAGCTTCAAGCTGCTTGCTTTTAGACAAGTCATTTATGAAGCCTTCAATTTCGTCGTTTAGTTCCAGCCTGTCCAGGCTACGCTGTGCATATGTTTCCATATCTGACGGAACCTCTACGGCTGATATTTCAAATAGTCTTGACTCGATTACTACTAGACAATCATCCTTGTCGTCATACTCTACCTTGTCCCAATTGAACTTGAAACCATTAGAGAAATTGTTCATTGTACCACTTCTTAGCTGAACTAATAAGTCGTCTGCCCAGGATACAGGGTCTAACGGTTTTGTGCGGAAGTGCAAGCCTTGGCTATCTTCTTCCAGTGCATCGAATAGTGAACACGCACGCGCATGCCTATCCCTGAACTTGATTTGATAGTTTGAGTTGCTACCTGGTCCATTCTCTTTTATAGACCTAGCCCAACAGCCCTTAACGAACTTCTCATGATGCTCGTTTTTAGAACTCCACATATTGCCATAGCCTTCAACTACTCTTTTGTCCAACTGGCTTTGGCTTACTTCCGTTTTTACTGTCCGGTAGTTTATTGGTAGCGCCTGGCGCATTGCCTCCTCTATCTTCGGATGGTACTTCATTTTCTCTAGTATAATCAGTGTAAAAATAATCGTCTTTGCCTGCTATTTTGTCCATCTTCAATTCAACCCTGTACTCGTTATAGGATAAAAGACCAGACTTCCACATCAAGTCTAAGCCTGTAGTCTTATCCTTAAACGCTGTGGCCGCCTTCTGGATATCCTCCTGTAAGACGGCTATGTGTGTGAAATCTTGTATGAGTGTGTAGTCATCTAGCTCGAAAAACTTATCGTAGCGAGCCATTCTCCTCAAAGAAAAAGGGATGATGTTGTTCTGGTATAGGAATCTTTCTGACGTGTGCCTATTCTCGTAGGTTGCGTTCTTGCCGGACATTAGCTCTGCCGGATAACCTAGCCTATCGCAAATCTGGTCAGTTCCTTGTTGTATTGTTTCCTTAGTTTTTAATTGTGTAGCATCGAAAGATACAGGGTTCCACTTTATAGGAGTCCTGGAAATTATGTACTGTAGCATGTTAAGAGACAGACCGTACCTAGATAGCTCATTCTGCAATTCATCCTTTGAGGAATTAGTCATTGGAAGATAGCCAGCTACATTATCCGGCTTCGGGTCATAACTAAAAATGCCAAGCGGCCCCTTCTTGCGTAAAAGCACATTGTCAGCTTCCATAGCTGCACAAATATTGCTTATCGCAAAATCGAGACCGCATAATTTAGACATCGGTAGGCCATCGCCATCGTTGTCTATGAATCCGTCTTTAACTACTAAAATATCGTCTGGAGGTATCTTGATAGACTGACCGAAAATCTTAATCTCCCAGTAGTCTACAGGATTAATTTTATCAGAATAGATGTCTACTTCATCCTTCTTTGTAGGGCTACAGAACACAGGGTTCAGGTTGAACATGCCAGTTGTATAGCTCTTGTCCATACCTTTTGGCCCTACGCAAAATATCGGGCAATACCCGAAGATTTTGCAGTAGACAATCTGCTCGCTATTGAACTCCTGCCAAGTTTGAAATGGATTAGGGTTCTTTAGCAAAGTGTTTATCCTGGCCAGCTTGGGAACCTTGGATATATTGTCTACCTTCTTCATGTCCTTGTCATGCAAGAACTTCACACGACCGTTAGTATCGGCTTCCGCTAGTCGGTCTATTACGCCGGCCAGTGGTGCGCAGTATTGATAGGCCCAATACTGCATGTTTTTCTTGTCCATGCCTAGCCAATGTGGTTGCCCATCCTTGGTTAGATATAAGACATTGCTATCATTATCTAGTGGAATAAAATCTTTGCCAGTAGGGAATGGAATACGCTTCCTGGCAATAGTGCCAAAAAGACCGCCGGTTAAATCCAGCGTTTGTGTAGGCATCTTAATGATTTCCCTCTTGTGTAGTTGCAGTGCTGACTCCATTAATTAGGTTTAATAGCTTTTCGCAAGAGACTTCTGCTAGCCTTTGGGCTACGACTGGAAGTACTCTATTAGGGTCAGTGACAATTTCTAACACTCGGGATAGCGCTATGATTTTGTCTGTGGTTTGTTCAATAGCTTGGTTTGTTACAATATCTAACTTCATAATTAAAAATTTACCCTACTAAGACTAGCCGGGCCTACTAATTGCCGAAGGAAGAAACCAAAATAACGAACGGGCGATGAGGGCTAATGTTCGGACTTGCCCAGGGCTCGCTTACTAAATTTGCCCCCACCCTCCCATTCGCTATGCTGCTTCTGCTCGCAAGTAATGACTATAGGTACCATATCGGATGGCGTCCATAGCGTGGTTGTTATACTCGATTGGTATATTAGTAAATTTACCTGAAACTTTGTCAAATTCGTAAATGTATAGACTACGCTCCTTGTGGATGTTCTTACTATTATTGGTGTAACGTACATCGAAGGTGTTTAGTAGTCTGATACCGGCCTTTATGCTACCTGCTCCTTTCCTGGCAGCGAGAGCATTGTAAACTCCGAACTTTCTTAGCTCCCTAATCATATCGGGGTCATGTTCGCAGTAGAGGGGGCTTTCCTCAAAAGAAAAATCATTGGCCCTCAGTAGCCTGACGATTTCTCTCGCACTTAGTGGGCTTTCATAGGCCAGTTCCTTAATGAATAGAGTGTTGCCTACCAGGGTCTGTTTAATCAAGGCAGATGGGTCGTTAGTATAACCGAAGTCAATACTGTATATGCTATCTGTGTCCTCAGGATAGTCATACTCGTCTATCATCTGCCATTTAGGGAATATAATACCTTGTATATTACCTGTCAAGCCTCTAGCGTAAACCTTCCATAATTCATAGTCGCCTCTAATAACCAGTGGTTCACCCTTGTCATTAAAGATTATTTTACCATCATCATCTCTGCCAAATATACAAATATCCTCTATTTCTTGGTGCTTACTAGGACTAAGAAAAGGGTTATGCGTATGATCGCTAATGAGAAGATGGTTGCCATCCTGGTGATGTAGTTTTTCATGCGCCCAGAATTGCAAACTAGGGTTATAGTCTATAATCGTTTGGTCCGACCGAGAGTCTAGCTGAAAAAAGATTGGATATGGGAAAGTGTTAGCCTCGTTTATAAACAATCGTTTTCTTTTAGGCCCATGCGCAGCCATTTCAGTTTCAAAGACCTTAAACTCTAATATAGAGCCACTAGTAAACGTAAACAAATGGTCTGTCCTGTGGTATTTACTTATAGCTCGCTTAAAAGTAGGATATATATACGTTTCAAAATCCCTTAGTGCGCCACCCTTTAGGTGCGGAAAACTCTGTGAAGTAACTGTATTTACGCTAGGCTCCCTCTCCTCCGACAGCGTCTTGGCTAGCGCTCCAAGAATATTTACGGTTTTACCGCTATTCTGACCGCCCTGGTGTATAATGCGTCTAGCTCCGCTTGCTAACAGAGCCTCTGTCTCCGTCCAAATTGGTGAACACTTCATACTTATTGCTTGTCATAGTCTCTGTTTTGCTTGGCCGATTTCTCAATCCTGTCTAACTGCTCTTGCCGTTTTCGCTCCTTGCGCATGTGCCGTCTAATGACGAAGAAGGTAACCGCTGCCGCTATTATAGCCTTAACAATCTCCATCAAGGCATGTAACTGGCTTTCCGTTAGGTCAGCCTTGTTAGAGAGAAGGCTAAATAGGATAGGCATGTCACGCTTCAAGCTCTGCCCTGTAAAGGTGGTTAGCTAAGCTCATGCTTCCAAAAAAAGTTATCCACATTTTTACTGTTGAGGTGAATAACTCAAAACCGGTAAAAACTAAGGGGTTTAGACATCCGGCATTGCATGTGCCAGGGCTAATATACTTCCGGATAATGCTATGAGTGCAACAATTGCAATCACGGCTACTGCGAATTCTAAGGCTTTGATGCGGTCTTCCATGTTAGTAATTTAGCTGCTGTTCCTCAAAAAGAAAGTGGAGGCTCCCATGCTAAGCCATCGAGTGGTACATTGACCTACTTCCAGGCAAGAGAGACTTAGACAACTACTCTTAAGGACTGATTCATATATACGCTTTAGCTTAAAAATCTGGAAAAAATTTGTGAGGGTAGGTAGGGGCCAGGAAAAAGTTGGGGAAATTTTTCCCCAACTATATCCGCTCTGCCAATTTGGCCGTTTTAGCTTACTCGGTTATTTCGCCAATGCTTAAGCGATAATTGCGGGTATATGTATTGACAGAACCACGTTTAAAGCCTTCGCCGTTATTGTACGGTGCAGATTGTAAGGCTTTGACTGCCTCTGTGTGGTTCATACCTTTTCGAAGTTCAACATATTCGCTGATTATGGCAGAATTAACATTGCCATGTGAAGCTCCATTGCTTTGGCTGCTTTGGTCGCTGTTGGCTGCTGTGGCTGTTGGCTGCTTTGGCGCTCCAAGTACAAGGTTTTTGCAGCCGTCCAAAAGTGCAGTTGCTGCTGCCTTTTCAGCATCATAAACCTCTGTTGGCACTCCATTGGCTTTACTGACTCCAAGTGCTTCGAATGCTTCTGCAACTGCTTCAAATTGGTCGTTTATTGCTTGCACTTTGGCTGCTTTGGCTGCTTCAACTTCCTGCTTTTTAATACCTGCAATTTCAGCCTTTATTTTGGCTGTTATGGCTTGCACTGCTTCAAAGGATTGCATGTATCCTTTTGTGCCAAATTTGAAGGTTTGTCCTTTGGCTGCTGCTGCTTCTGCTTCTGTGCGCAATTTTACCAATGCTTCATTTGTGTACTTGTCACTCCAAATTTCCGCTTCTGCTTCTGCTTCTGCTGCTTCTGCTTCTGCTTTGGCTGCTGCTGCTGCTGCTGCTGCTGCTTCATTGGCTTCTGTGCCGTTTTCAAGGTTAACACGATTGTTTTCTGTAACAAGGCTGAGCGGGTTGATAACATTAATCTCTGACATAACTGATTTGGTTTTTTGCCTTTCGGCTGTTTAATAAAAAATGAATATACAAATAAATAAACGAATAAACAAGATAATTAACGGATTTTTTTGGCTGCTTTGGCTTTCTGCTTTTCCTCTGCCACAAAACAAACATATCCAAACATTGAAATGAAAAATACAAAGTAAGGTAATGGAGTTTTGAAGCAGTTATAAGAGCAGCTGTAAGATATTGCCAAAGTGAATATGGCAGTAATAAACAAGGGTAAAAGGCAAATGTCAATTAAAATTAAAATGTGTTTCATGTGTTCTTAAATTTTTTGTGGTTTAATAATTTGGCTGCTTTGGCTTAATACACATCATTATGTGTATTGTGGCCAGTTTTGCCAGTTGATACAAAGCGAATAATGATTGAAATAAGGGTAATAATACCACCGATAAAGATAACTGCTTCCATAATGTTGGCTTTTTTGTTTTGTGAGATACAAAGATATATGCCCAAGCAATACAAAGTACAAAACAACCAAAATATTTTTAAATTATTTTTTTTGGCTGCTTTGGGCATATATATAATGTAACTGTTTTTGGCTGCTTTGGCTGCTTTGGTATGTTGCCAATTTTAAGTACACTAAATTAGTGTACTTGCCTGGGTTTGGCTGCTTTGGCAATGTATAAAGGAAGGCGCGCGCGCGTACAACAAATAAACCAACAATCCAAATTTTAGCATATATATATTTTTTTGTTATAAGTCCAATTTGCCCAAATTTGGCAGATAATGCCAAAGGTGGATACTTATGCCATAAAATATTTGACGGGCAGGAAGGTGCCTTAAAATGCCAATGGTGCAATTTAGTATTATACTTTTTTTATATGTATAGACCCCCTGTATTTTTGTTTAAACCACCAAATTTATTTTTGCAACTTTTGTACAAATTGGCTGCTTTGGCTGCTTTGGCTGCTTTGGCTGCTGCAATACATATTTTGTACAATACTTCCAAATTTATTTTGTTGGCTGCTTTGGCTGTTTTGCGCTCATAAGCATTTTAGCTCAAACCACAAAATTTATTTTATCCATTAACAAAATTTTAACATTTAATGGTTTATCTTGATACAGCAGCCAAAGGTATGCAATTTGGCTGCTATAGGGGTTTTATATGACATTACCAAATAAGTTTATACACAAGTTATACACTGACAACCTGGCAGGGCTACAAATACCATGCCAAAGTACAAGTACACTAACCTGGTGGACTACGAAGGTCATCGTCGATGAGGTACTATCGGCCATCGCAGGATGGGCTAAAAATTTTGGAAAACCAAATTGCTCTTTCGTATTTTTTAGCTTTTTGCATTGCCTAAAATGTCATTTTCCAAATTCATTTTCGTCAAAATCTCATTCTCACTAGCCGATAGCTTGGGCACATTTGTTACCATTTCTATCTTTATAGCCCCTTCTTGGGGCTCTTCTGTGTCCATTTTGTACAGTTTGCTAATGAATACGGCATTGTACGAGCCGATTGTAGCCAGTTCAATGTTCTGTAGGTGTATCACATACACTATCCTGGCCACCACATGCCACCATAAGCTATCCCTGTCCTTCATGTTCCGCAGGTCTTTTAGATATTCCTCGGAGAACCCTCCATGTAGACATAGCCCCTTTATATTATACGGCCTGATTGTACCTTGTAGCGGGTGCTCATCGCACCACTTGAAGTAGGCACATGCTATGAACCACAAGTCCTCTGGACTGTTGATGGCAACTACCTGGCCTCGGTTGACTACCTGCCAGTGATGTTTATAATCTTCCATTGATAATAGTTTTAAATTGTTCAATATTATAGACCAGATGGTACTCATGGCCTAACTCCTTACATAGTATCTCAAACTCATGCTGGTCTTTAGACTGCACGCCTCCTGGCCGCTTCAACTCTATGAAGCAAGTCCTCCCATCCCGTAGCATCAACTCAAGGTCTGCTACCCCAGGTTGTACACCCATGGCTTTAGCCCTGTTCCCTGCTACCCGATTATGTGAATTGTTATTGTTGCAGTGTAGGCGTTTCCTCAAAGAAGAAGAATGGCCTCTTGTGGCTACGTTAGTCCACCACATGATACATGCTTGTTGTAGCTGGTCTTCATACATCATTGAACTCTCCATATAGTGTAGTGTTTAATTGCGTCCCTGGTATCTACCTGATACCGAAATTGTTTCTGTGCATTATATCCGCCTATACAGTTCTTAGGTCGTTCTCGCCTCCTGCGTAGTCCCTTGCCATCATCCACCAAATTCTCTGCCAGGTCACATTTGGCTAACTCCGATAACACGTCCTCGCCGGCTGCTTGACCTTTGATTAGTACCGACTGACCGATAGTCGCTTGCTCCCAGAAATCTCTGGCTAGCTGTCTATAGTTTTCCATAAGTAATTGATTGTCAATTGTTTGTGGTCAAACCTTTTTTAGATGTGGTCAAACCTCAGGGTGGCAAAAAAAGTTGTAATTTATTGAAATACAGGCATTTATAAAAAATTGTGGTCTAACCTAAGGGGTGGTCACTTTGATTTTCACATATACTGGAAAAAAAAAAT
>Ga0105104_10000176_pt1 | contig 47053 bp, 44 predicted proteins | sample PPLLaktember2015_3_FD_87034 | JGI IMG/M metagenome (GOLD analysis project Ga0105104, IMG submission 87034) | Freshwater sediment microbial communities from Prairie Pothole Lake near Jamestown, North Dakota, USA - PPLs Lake P7 Core (6) Depth... | ecosystem: Environmental > Aquatic > Freshwater >... | reverse complement strand
CTGATCACCACCCTGGCCATGCAGGGGATCTTGCGCGGCGTCGCCCAGCTGGTGGCCCCTTCGGGAGTAGCCAATCTGCCCCAGGGTTTCCGGCCGTTCGGGCAGACCATGATCATGGGTCTCCAATCGCCTTTTTGGGTCATGCTGGTGGTCGTCCTGGTTGCCTTTTACGCGATGAGTCGCACACGCTATTTCCGCCAGTTTTATTACATCGGCAGCAACCCCCGCGCTGCCTCGCTCTCCGGTATCAAGGTCGATAAAGTCACCCTGGTGGGGTTCGCCCTGATGGGCACGCTGGCCGGCCTGGCCGGTACGATGCTGGCTTCCCGGTTGAGCAACGCGGTAATCCTGGCCGGGGTCGGCGTAGAGCTGCGTGCGATCACCGCGGCCATCCTGGGCGGCGCCAGCCTCTTAGGCGGAGCGGGTACCATCCCCGGCGCTTTCCTGGGCGTATTATTCATGTCCCTGATCCAAAACACCCTGATCATTGCCAGAGTCCCGGTCTTCTGGCAGAGCATTGTCGTAGGCGTTGTCCTTCTTTTAGCAATTGGTATCGATCAGCTGGGTCGCAGCAAGCGTTAGAGCCAGGAAAGGAGTAGAAGTCCCACAGAGATAAGATCCTTCGTACTTCAGCGTATACGGTGCATTGGGCTTTCTAGCCCACCAGAGCAATTTGGAAGAATTAGAAGAGAACAGCTACAACCTAAGGAGAAATCCAAATGAGAAACTCGCGCGGAACTGTTTGGAAAGTTATTGCTCTAGTATTGGTGGCAGCCTTCATTATGTCTGGATGCGGTGCGGCGACACCCACAGCGGCGCCCGATACCGGCGGTAATGAAATCAGCATGGTCGGTCAAATCGGTGGTTCTGACCGCGCCGATCAGGAGTACGTGTGGATCTCGCAGTTCTCCAGCCTTCCGCTCTTCGTGGAGCGCGTCTACCCGGGCCTGGATGCCTTTGCAAAGGATTTTGGGGTAAAAGTCCGCAAAGCTGGTCCCACTACGGTGGATCTGGCCGCTTATATCGCGACAGTTGAACAGGAATGCGCTCGCAAACCAGCCGGGATCATCGTGGTTGGGGGTTGGGATCCGGCTTTGACTGAACCGGTCAATAAATGCATCGATATGAAGGTACCCGTGGTTGTAACCGATGGGGATCTGTTCCAATCCCGCCGGCTGGCCTATGTGGGCACGGATTGGTACCAGTTGGGCGTTCGCATGGCTGAATTCCAGATCAAGGAACATCAGGCGCGCGGGCTTTCCGCGGGTCAAATCGCCATCCTTTCCCCCATTCAAAATGAGAACATGCAGCGCTCTCGCCAGGGTATCAAGGATACTTTGGCCGGAACCGGGATCGAAGTGGTCGCTGAAGAGGATAACGACTCACAGGCAGATCTGGCCGCCCAGCGCGTCGGTGCTCTCCTGAATGCCTTCCCTGAATTGAGCGGTTTGATCGGTCTGGATTCGGAATCCGGGCCTGGTATCATCGCTGCGTTGGATGAGGCGGGCAAATCCGGTGAGATCATCGTAACGACCAACGAAGCCGGGCGCGAGTTCCTCAACAATATCAAAGATGGCAAAGTCCATATGATCACCATGGAAAAGTACGATGTGATGAACTATATGGCCCTCTTCTTCCTGTACACCTGGCATAACGACTCCATCCGGACTGGCGGGATTGATCCCTGGACCAGTTCATGGATGCCTCGCTCGGTGGACTCGGGGCTGCTGATCGTCACCAAAGATAACGTGGATGCGGTTGCCAAGTTTATGCTGGAAGCAGAAGAGAAATCTAAATAAGCGGCGTTCGCGCAATAAGGTTTTATGTTCATCGGTTCTGGCGCCGTTCCGCCTATCGGGTAGCAGACCAGCGTAGCGGCGCCAGAAATCAAAATCCGGCGTTTGCATTAATCCTTCTCGGGAGGAGGTACTGACTATGACCGAGACCGCCCAAACAAAATTGACCCTGGCGCAGTTCGATGCGTTATTTGAAAGCCTGAAGAATTGGGGAGTATGGGGACCCCGTGACGAAAAAGGGACTTTAAATTATATTACCCCCGAGAAAATCCGGGCAGCCGCGGCATTGGTCAAAACCGGGCGCAGCGTGACGATGGAAATCCCGGTCAATACCGTCGCAGGGCCAGACAATCCCAACCCTGCCATCTATTATATGAACACCACCCACGATGTGGATATAGGCTCGGGTGAGCTGCGCTTTGCCACCGATTTCCTGGGAATCCAGTTCCACGGTGACTGTCACACCCACATTGACGCACTTTGCCATATCGCCTACAAAGGACAGTTATATAACGGCCGGCCGGCTTCCTCCGTGACCCCGCGAGGCGCTCTGGAACAGGATATCACCGCCTATGCCCATGGGATAGTCGGGCGGGGCGTCCTAATCGATGTGCCGCGTTATAGGGGGGTGAAGTGGCTGGAACCCGGCGTGATGGTGACTGCTGAAGAGATCGAAGCGGTTGAAGCCGCGGAGAATGTGCGCCTCTCCGAAGGAGATATCATGGTATTTCGTACCGGGCACCACCGCCGCCGCCTGGAATTGGGCGCCTGGGATCCCGGGTACACCGGTGAAGGGCGCGCCGGTTTGGACCCATACAGCCTGGCTCTCCTGAAGACGCGCAAAGTGGCGGCTTTCCTCCCGGATGGCGACGGTGAGACCGTACCCGCCCGGGTTGAAGGTCTGCTCTACCCGATCCATCCATTGCAGATCACTGCGATGGGGTTGGTTTGTGCCGACAGCCTCCAGCTTGAAGATTTGGCCCGAGTCTGTGAAGAAGAACAACGCTGGGAGTTTATGGTAGTCCTGGCGCCGCTTTGTCTGCCCAGGGCAACCGGCTCCCCATTTAACCCAATCGCAATATTTTGACCCACTGGATGGAGTGATTATGGCTGACTTCGATCGGGTTGCATTGGTGACCGGCGGCGGTTCCGGGATTGGAGCGGCAGCTGCCCGGCAGTTTGCCGGGATTGGGACGGCGGTTGCCGTAGTTGGACGCCGGAGTGGTCCCCTGGAGGAGATAGTCCGCGAGATCTGCCAATCTGGCGGTCAGGCCCTGGCAGTTGCAGCCGATCTTGCAGATCCAACCGCACCCGCACAAATCGTCGAACAGGTAGTGGCAGCCTGGGGGCGGCTGGATGTGCTGGTCAACAATGCAGCGGCGATTAAACACCTGCCCATCCACCAGGCAACCCAGGCGATCTTCGACGATCATATCGCCGTCAACGTGCGCGCTCCCTATTTCCTCACCCAGGCCGCTCTGCCCTATCTGCGCAGCTCTGGCTCTGGAGTGGTGATCAACATATCCTCTTCCTCCGGGTCGCTGGCGATACCCAACCAGGCCATGTACGGGATGTCAAAGGCTGCCCTGGAATACCAGACAAAATCGCTTGCCGCCGAATTGGCACCTTTGGGGATCCGGGTCAACGCCATTGCACCCGGGCCGGTAGACACCCCCATCCATCTCACCTGGGCCGGAGACGATGTGGCCGGAGCCTACGAGCGCATGCGCCGCGAAGTGCCCCTCCAGCGCATGGGGACTGCCGCCGAGCTGGCAAAATGGATTGTCTGGCTGGCCGGACCGGAGGCAGCCTGGGTGACCGGGGTCGTGATCCCGGTCGACGGCGGGCAGGTATTACCCGGGGCGCTTTCTCGGATTGCAAACGAGTGATCGGATAACTTACAAACATCATTGCGGAGGAGAAACATGGGTCGATTTGATGGAAAAGTAGCCCTGGTAACCGGAGCTACCCGCGGGATCGGGCAAGCGGCAGCGGTTCGTTTGGCATCGGAAGGCGCCTGGGTAGCAGTCAATCACCGGTCGGTCAGCGATCCACAGGTGACATTAGACAAGATCCGCGCGGCAGGTGGGCGGGGTTTTCCGGTTGCAGCGGATATGCGCGACCCAGATCAGATCGTCAACATGGTTGCCGAGGTGGTAAAAATTGCGGGGCGCATCGATTACCTGGTGAGTAATGCCGCGATCAACCCCCTTCTAAAGTGGGATGAGACAACCATTGAAGACTATAATCGGATCCAGGAGACCAATCTGCGCAGCACCTGGGTGGTATGCCAGACAGTCGCCAAAGAAATGATCCGCGAGGGTCACGGGGGCGCGATTGTCACCGTATCGTCGATCTCTGCCTGGGTTTCGGCCCAGGAACAAACCGTCTATTGCTCCACCAAGGCGGGTATCTGGATGATGACCAAGGCCCTGGCCCAGGTGCTTGGACCGCATGGGATCCGGGTCAATGTGGTGCTGCCTGGCGCGATACTAACCGATATGAGCGCTGAGCTCCTGGTTCCGGAATCTGAATCGCGCAAATATTATGAAAGCCGCACTCCACTGCGCCGGATCGGCCAGCCTGAAGAGATCGCCGGGCCAATCGCCTTCTTGCTCAGCGACGACGCCAGCTACATCAGCAGCGCAGAACTGCTTGTGGATGGAGCTTTCATTACGAATGCTGAGTAAATTCCTGGGATCGGGAGATAGCCATGAGCCTGATTGGAATTGATGTGGGGTCCAGTTCGGTAAAAGCAGCCGCATACCGCGAAGACGGCTGTCTGTTAGCCGTTACCCAGCACGAGATCACCCCTCTCCACCCACAGCCTGGTTGGTGGGAACAGGACCCCGAAGAGGTCTGGGGGGCGACCGCCAAATGCCTCCGCGAGCTGGTTTCACAGGCCAGCCTGCGCGCCGATCCGCCAAAGGCACTTTCGATCAGCGCCTCGGGCCGCGAAAATTTTCCTGCGGATTCGGCCGGTAAGCCACTGGGGAACAATATCATGGGAGCCGATCTGCGCGGCTCTGAGTTTGAGATACCCCCTGCCGGTTCACCCAACCCCGAACCCTGGACTTTATCCTGCGGGCACCTGCGCGAGCGCATGGATCCGGTAATCCGCCTGATGTGGTGGCGCAAATATCACCCCGAAATCATCGCGAAGACCCGCAGCTACCCCGATTGGCACGGGTTTCTAACCCTGCGCTTGTGCGGGCGCAACGTGAGCGAGCCCAGCCTGGTTGGGCGGTGGTTGGTGTATGATCTGGAAACTGGGACGTGGTCAGCCGATCGCCTGGCCGAATATGAGATCGGCGATCAATTTCTCCCTGAAGTCCTCCCCTGGGGGACGGTGATCGACACAGTCCTGCCCAGGATTGCGGATGACCTGGGTTTGCCGCCCACCCTCAAGATTGTGGTCGGCGGTCATGATTTGAATTGCGCCGGTGTCGGGACAGGCGCATCCCGGTTGGGTTCGGTCTGCCTGATCAGCGGCTCGTATGAAAATATGCTGGTCCCTACGGTTGAATTCCCTACATCCTCCATGCTCCTGCGTGGATTGTCGATCACGCCTCATCTTGGAAAGATCAACCGCTCGGTTTACGCCATTTGCCCGACCGGAAATGCGGTACTGAACTGGTCTCGCAGCACGGTCAACCTGCCGATTGAACAATTGGCGCTGCAGCTGAAAGAACGCGGGCCTCAGCCCGGACCGGTAATGGCGCTTCCCTATCTATCCGGAGCCATGTTGTATTGGGAGGGTGGGCGGAAGCTGCGCGGTGTTTTGTTGGGACTGACCCTGGCAACCAACCCGGCCGATATTGTCCAGGCTTTCATGGAAGCAATTGCCTATGACAACCTAAACACTTTTGCGCTGCTCCGCGAAGAGAACATCCACCTGGACAGGGTGCGTGCAACCGGTGGTGGAACGCGGTCGGAATGGTGGACGCAGCTCAAGTCAGATTTGCTGAACGTCCCGATCGAGGTTACCGATCAGCCTGAGCCCGGCGCTTTTGGCGCGGCACTGGTTGCGGGAGTGGGCGCCGGTGTTTACTCCGACCTGGATGAGACCAGCCAGGCATTGGTAAAGGTCGACCGGGTTTATGAACCCCATCCGGCTCGCGCGCTGCTTCACCAAGACCGGCTGGCCTTATACCGTTCCACGGTACCTGTGCTGTTATCCAATGTCTTTGATGAGTGGTGCTGATCGAATGGAGATGGGTCACACTTGTGGATAAAATAAATTTGCTGGAACGACAACCCGGGATGGTACAGGAGCGATTGTGACAAACAAACCGACAGCCAGACGATCAATCCGTGACCTGCAGGTCGAGCTTGCCGAATACCTCATCCAGCTGGATGAAGGGAAACACCTGCCCAGCATTCGCAAGCTGGCGGCTATGACTCACATGAGTGTAGGATCCGTTTCTGAAGCGCTGAATGGTTTGCAGGACATCGGCGCAGTGCGTATTGAAAAGCACGGTCACCTCGGTTCTGTGGTGGAAGAGCTGTCGCTTGGGAAGCTGTGGAACCTGGTTGAGCAAGGTCCTTTAGTGATTGCTCTGACGCTGCCAATGCACAGCCGCTTCGAAGGTTTGGCAACCGGGCTGAAGACGGCCTTTGAAAAGGCCGGGATAGAAGCCTATCTGATCTTTATCCGGGGATCGCGTACCCGGCTGAAAGCCCTGCGGAACCAACGCTGCCATGCCGCGGTCATGTCTGGTCTTGCAGCCGAAGAGTTCTGCGGAAAAGATCACGAAGTACTCCTCCGCCTGCCCCCTCAGAGCTGGGTATCGGGTTATACGGTGTATTACCGGGAACCCGTGGATCCCCAGCGCCCGCTGCGCGTGGCTGTCGATCCCGAATCGTTTGACCACCGCCGTCTCATAGATCTGGAATTCGCCGGACAATCCCTCGAATATTATTACACCTCGTTTGTCCAGATCTCGAGACTCCTGAAAAATGGCGAGGTCGATGCCACCGTCTGGACCGACGATCAGGGGGAAGCCTATCAGGATTCCGGGATTTTTTGCCGGCCTCTTTCAGAGCGGGTGATGCTGGAAGTCGGCGAAAAGTCTGTATCCGCGACGATGGTCGGGCTGGCGGGCAGCCACCTGGTTCGCGCCGTTTTGAACGCTTCTATCTCTCCCACGGAAGTGATGGAGATCCAGAGGAAAGTGGTTGCGGGGAAGATGATCCCCTCGTATTAATGTTTTCCGACAAAAAGATTTCATCATGATCAGGAGACAGTATGAATAATCATGAATATGAAGTGGGCCTGCGTAAAACCGATCTGGATACTCCATCTTTATTGGTTGACCTGCCGGTTGTAGAGCGAAATATTAAGAAAATGGCGGATTACTGCCGGTCGGCAGGGGTTGCCTTGCGGCCGCACGCAAAAATCTATAAAGCTACTCCGATCTTTGCCTGGATGCAGATCCGGGCAGGAGCAATTGGCATTACAGTTTCCAAGCTGTCCGAAGCGGAAGTTCTGGCGGCGGGGGGGATTCAGGAAATCTTGATCGCCAACCAGATTGTCGGCCCGCAAAAGGTGCGGCGCTTGATCAACCTCGCCGGGCATACTCACGTGATTGTGGCAGTAGATTCGATAAAGAACGCTGAAGAACTTTCTTTCGCGGCTGTATCCAGGGGGATCCGTCTGGATGTGCTGGTTGAGGTCAATATCGGTAATAACCGCTGCGGCGTTGAACCCTATGACGCTACGCTCGAATTTACAGGGTTACTCTCAAAACTCCCCGGCTTGAGGTTCAAGGGGCTCATGGGCTATGATGGGCACCTGGCTTTTTTGGGAGACCTGCAGGAACGCGATCGTCTTTCTCGCCTGGCCTATCAAATCCTCGTCGATACCAGCCGGTGTCTTGAACGGGCCGGGATCCCCGTGGATATCGTCAGCGGGGGTGGAAGCGCCACGTACCGCTCGGCGGCTTCGGTCGAAGGGATCACCGAGCTTCAGGCAGGCACGTACGTTTTCAACGACACGACCTACCGGAACAACGGGTTAGATGAGTTCGAATGCGCCCTTTCTATCCTGGCCACGATCATCAGCCGCCCGAACCGGCCTGGCGCCGAGGAGCTGGCGATTCTGGATGTGGGCCGGAAAGCGCTTGAAGTCACCTATGGGTTTCCGGAAGTAAAGTACCCCCTGGGTGAGATTTTCTCCATGCCGCAAGAGCACAGCCGGCTGCGCATTGCGCCGGGTGGGCCAGATTTGGAGATTGGCGACAAGGTAGAACTGTGGGTAAGGGATGCAAACGGAACGGTCAACCTGTACGATACCATCTATGCCATCCGGGATGAGATCGTCGAAGCTGCCTGGGATCTCACCGGTCGGGGAAAGGTGACTTAATGACCGTTATATCCCAACAGATCGAAGTTCTCTCCGAGGGTCGTTTTAATGTGATCAATATCACGGATCAGGTCAAGCAGTTTGTAAATGCTTCCAGGATCCAAAACGGCCAGGCGCTGGTCTATTTCAAGCATACGACCGGGGCCGTTATCATTGGGGAGCACGAGACCGGGATTATGGCGGACATGATCGATCTGTTCGAGCGGATTACCCCAACCGATTATCCCTACAAGCATCATTTGCGCGCGGTTGATTACAACGGTCATGCTCACCTGCGTGCGGCAGTCATGCCCACCAGTGTGGTAGTTCCGGTGGTTCAAGGCATTCTTATGTTGGGTACCTATCAAGAAATCCTGCTCATCGATGACCAGGTGGAACAGGAACCCAGGCAGGTCATCCTTCAAGTGATGGGAGAATAATCGATGGGGGAAACCAACTGCCTCTTCTTCTGGATGGGAGGTTTGATAACTCCACCTCTCCCCAACCTGCTCGCGGGTGCGCTGGCTGAAATGGGCAAAACCCGCCTGAACCCCTACCGTTTTCAAAGTTTTCAACAACACTCTGAAGACCTGATCCTCGGCCGTCTCGATGGTACTGCCTTTTGCCAGGCATTATGCGATTGGGCCTTACCCGGCTGCTCGGGGGTAGATCTGGAAAACCGGATTTTAGCCCAGGCCATCGTGGATGATCGCATCCTTGAATTGATCCAGGGACTGCCGGTCCGCTACGCCCGCTGGGTGATTGTCGACCTGCCATCCCCCTGGTTCCTCGCTCTCAAGGATCGGAAAAAGATCATCGATTGCTTCTCAGATGAGAAGGTCTTGTTATTGAGCGAAGCAGGTTTGCCGCATGTGATGCCCGATCTGTTGGATACCCTGGCGGACCGCGCGAGACAGCCCATGAGCCGTTGCCTGCTCCTCGCTCAGAATGCTCACCGCACCATTCAGGCGCTCAACTATGGGATGCCGGCAGCCGTCATTACGGATGCATCGCGTTTGAAACGCGAGTTAATCCTGAGAAATATGATCGTCCAGTTCGATCCCATGGACCGCTGGAGCTTATCCCTCTAAATTTTATTCGAGGTCAGCATGCGCTTATCGATTACGACATCTCTTTTTACAAACTACCTGCTGAGCGATGCAGTTGAGCTGATCGGTAAGGCAGGCTTTCAGGGCATCGACATCTGGTGCGGCAGGCCGCATATGTACCGCAAAGACCATTCTCCCGCCGATCTTCAGCGCCTGAAACAGTCGTTGTCCGAAAAGAATCTGGAATTGGTCTCCTTGATGCCCGCGTTCTACCGGTATCCATACTCCCTATCCAGCCCATTGGAAACGGTCCGCCAGGACAGTGTAGCCTACGTAAAAGACTGCATCGATAACGCATCCATCCTCGGTGCAAAACATGTATTAATCGTTCCAACTCACACTCTGGTTGGCCAGCCTCTTGAAGACGCCCGGGCCTTGTTTATACAGAGCCTCGCTCAAGTATGTGAATACGCTGAGGGACATAAAATGGCCTTAGGGATGGAAGTTGTCTATCCAAATTCCTCAGACTATCTTGGCTATACGCAGGAGGCCATCCGGATGATCCAGGCTGTCCAATCCCCCTGCCTGGGCGTTGTCATCGATACCGGCCATCTAAACCTGTCTGGAGAAGACTTCGTTATGGCGTTGGACCAGTTGGGTGACCTGACCCTCCAGGTCCACATCAGTGATAATGATGCCAGAATACAGCAGAATGCCATTCCTGGTGAAGGCAATTTTGATTTTTCCAGGTTTTTATCCGCCCTCCAAAACCGTGGCTACGCCGGCTTTCTAACCCTGGAGCTGGGCTGGAATTATGCGGCTGATGCCTTTGGGAATGCCCGCCAGGGCCTTTTGAGGGCGCAGGCTTACCTGGAGCAAATACAGGTTGGTTAGTAAATAACCCTCAAAAACGAAACACATTTCATAATAAAATATGGGGAAATGATAACAAAAGGATGGAATCAAACCCCATGACCACGATCCCTGTCTCGACCTTTATCACCTCTTTCGTCGACCTGCTCACCGAGGCGTACGCCGGCCCGCCCGACCCGCATACCACCTGGTTCATCGATAACGTGCCCGACTCGGGCATATTGGGCATCCTGGCTGGAGTCTCAGCCGACGAAGCCTCGAAATCGGTGGATGGCAGCGGCAAAAATGGCACAACCATCGCCTCCAATGCCGAACACCTACGCTGGAGCCTGGAGAACATGAACAACACCATCCGCGGCACAGCCTGGGATTCCAACTGGCCGGAAAGCTGGAAGCTGACCCGCACGGAAGAAGAGGAATGGGACCAACTGCGCCAGGCGCTGCGCAAGGAGTACGAGACGTTGCGCGATTTGGTCAGTCAACAAAAGGAGATGCCGGCGGAATACGTGACCGGCATGATCGCGCTCATCCCGCACGCCGCCTATCACCTGGGGACGATCCGCCAGATGCTCGAGCGGGTGCGGTCGTAGCGGAGGGGAGATGAACGGCGACATTCTGCGATCTTCGCTGGCGCCGATGCTGTCGGGCGCGAGTGCTTGTAACTAGCGCAGAAGCAAAGCAATTCCAAAGCCAACCAGCCAGACGGACCACAAAATATAGCTGATGGCGTTAATGGCGCCGGCGGCTTTGAAGCCTGTTTCCTCGAACACGCCTGCCAATACGCCAATCGCGGGAATAATCCCCAACCATCCAATCAACGGGCTGACCACCCCCGTCTGAACGATGGCGATACACAGCAGAACTGTCCAGGTACTGGTGAAGAGGTAGCCTAAGTGCTCGCCAACCGCCACGCCCACATAGCGATGAAAAGCCAGGAATGTAACCGCCGCGCTGTCGCGTGTGGCCTGGGTTGATCCGGGATCCGTGTATATTTCAGCCAGGCTTGGGACCAGGAATGGCCATCGGATGAGACCCAGGATCTGGACCACACCCGCCAGGACACCCATTACCGTGCCGATCACCAGAAACCAGGGCGCGTCTGGCTCGAACACTTGCTCCACCAGGACTGGGACCGGCGTAAACAGCACCGCCGAAAACGTAAACGCATACCAGAGTCTGATCAGAGATGCGCCGCCTTGCTTGAACCGCCTTAAGATAGTCTCCGTGGGTTGGCGCAGGATGTCGGGATACTCAAACGCTCTTTGCAAGAGGAAGAAAGTGATGTTGAACGCTGCCGGAACGATGATCAGCAGCAGACCTGCGAGCGTGGTGACTTTCATTCTATCTTTCCTATTTTTTCCAAATGATAATCGTGGTTTACTCAGACGACCATGCGGTGCGGAAATCCGGGTAGAGGGTCAGCCCGCCGTCCACAAACAGCGTCTGCCCGGTGATATATGCCGCGTCGTCCGATGCCAGAAAAGCGGTCACACCAGCCATCTCCTCGGCAGTACCCGCCCGCCCCATCGGGATGTGCATTTCCACCATCGCGCGCTTTTCCGGGTCATCTACCCAGGCCCGGTTGATCGGGGTGATTGTCGCTCCCGGGCCGATCGCATTGACCCGGATCCCGCGCCCCGCGTATTCGAGGGCCAGGGTCCGTGTGAGGTTTTCCATCCCACCTTTACTGACCGAGTAACCGATAAAACGCGGCTTTGGGATTTCCTGGTGAACCGAGGAAATATTGATGATCACCCCGGGTTTATTGGCATCCAGCATCTGCTTGATCGCCTCGCGAGCGCATAAATATGCGCCGCGCAGGTTGGTGGCAATCACCCGGTCAAACGCATCCGTGGTGATTTCGTGCGAATTACCAGAGATTTGGAAACCTGCATTATTGATCAAGACATCCAGAGGGCCCATTTCTGCCAGGGTCGTTGCGAACATCTTGAGGATGTCTTCCTCTTTGGAGATATCCGCCCGCACCGGGATATGTTTTACATCCATGTCCTCCATCTGACCTTCATAGTCATGGAACATGGCATGCGTTTTCTGCGCTTCTTCCAGGCTCGAGCGATAGTTGATCGCCACGTTACAGCCTTCTTTGGCAAACCGCACCGCAATGGCCTGCCCGATCCCAGAAGACCCCCCGGTTACCAATACATTTTTCCCGCGCAAACCATTCAAAATTCACCTCCTTTTTTGCTCGCCGATTAAACTCGCCACCAGCGCCGTCCACCCCGTCTGGTGGCTCGCGCCAATCCCGGCTCCATTATCCCCATGGAAATATTCGTAGAAAAGCAGGTAATCCCGCCAGTGTGGGTCGCTCTGGAAGAGTTCCTCACCCCCAAACACCGGCCGGCGCCCGTGGGGGTCTCTTTGAAAAATGGCTGCCAACCGCCGCGACAGCTCGTCTGCGGTCTCGTCGAGTGTCAGCAAATTCCCGGAACCCCGCGGCATTTCGATCTTGAAATCATCCCCATAGTGGTGGCCGAACTTGCGCAGGGAGTCGATCATCAGATAATTGACCGGGAACCAGATCGGTCCGCGCCAGTTCGAATTCCCTCCAAACAAACCGCTGGTAGACTCGGCCGGTTCGTAACCCACCCGGTGCACCTGTTCCCCCACCCCGAACTCGTAGGGCTGGTCGCCGTGCGCCCTGGAGAGAGCTCGCAGCCCGTAATCGGACAGGAATTCGTTGGGGTCGCACACCCGCTGGAGGATGCGTTCCAATTTTTCGCGCCCGACCACCGATAACTGGTGGTGCCCGTGCGCGCCTTTTTCGGTCAGGGAAGCTACATTCTTGACCAGCCAGGGGCGGTACTCCAGGAACCATTCCAGCCGACGCTTGAATTTGGGCAGGCGTTCGAGCAGTTCGGGTTCCAGAGCTTCTACGGAGAAGAGAGGGATCAGCCCGACAAACGAGCGGACCTTCAAGGGGATATACTGGCCGTCCGGAGTATGCAGCCCGTCATAGAAAAAACCATCTTCATCGTTCCAAAGACTGGCCCCGCGCCTCCCCATGCTGTAAAAAGCATTGGCGATATACACGAAGTGCTCGAAGAATTTGGTTGCGACGTCCTCGTAGCTGGGCAGGTGGCTGGCCATTTCCAGAGCGATTGCCAGCATATTGAGACAGTACATCGCCATCCAGGCTGTCCCATCTGCCTGATCCAGGTAACCGCCGGTCGGCAGCGATTTGCTGCGGTCAAAAACGCCGATATTATCCAGCCCCAGGAAACCACCCTGGAAAATATTGCGCCCATCCTGGTCCTTACGGTTCACCCACCAGGTGAAATTTAACAACAGCTTGTGGAAAATACGCTCCAGGAATTCAAGATCTCCCTGGCCGGACCAGGTCTGCTCCATCTGGTAGATTTTGAGCGAAGCCCAGGCATGCACCGGTGGGTTGACGTCGCCGTACGCCCACTCGTAAGCCGGGAGCTGGCCGTTAGGGTGCATGTACCATTCGCGCAGCAGCAGGATCAGCTGATCCTTGGCCCACTGGAGATCGACCATCGCCATCGGGATCATATGAAAAGCCAGGTCCCACGCCGCGTACCAGGGGTACTCCCATTTATCCGGCATGGACACTACATCCAGGTTATCCAGGTGCTCCCATTCATGGTTGCGCCCGAGGTTCCTTTCCCCGGGTGGGAGCGGTGAAGTGGGATCACCTTTTAGCCACAGCTCGACGTTGTAATGGTAAAACTGTTTGCTCCACAGCAGGCCGGCCAGGGCCTGGCGCTGGATTTGTTTTTCCTGCTCCTCCAACCCCGCCGGGTGCAGCTCCTCATAAAATTCATCCGCTTCCTGGATCCTTTGAGTAAAAATCGCATCGAAATCTGAGAAAGGCTGCGCGAGGTGATCCGGAGAAAAACGGACCCGGGCGGTGAATTCCTCACCCGGCTGGAGGACAGCCCGGTAATGAGCGGCTGCCTTGGTCCCACACTGCTCCGGGTTGACCCGCTCGGCTCTCCCGTGGACCACCGCCTCATGAAAACCGTCTTTGACATAGGGAGATTTTCCTGGTTCTCCATAGACCCGCTCCGTGTTCGTCTCATTCTCGGTAAACAGCAGGGGGACCTCCCGGTCAAAATATACAAACCGGGTGCCCAGGTGTTTGTGCTGGAGCTCAATAGTTTGCGGATCTTTCAACCACAGGCTGGGCCGCTCGCCTGTGGCTCTCCACGTCCAGGTGTTGCGGAACCATACCTGAGGTAAGAGGTGGATTGGCGCCGGGACCGCAGCCCGGTTGACTGCCGTGATCCGCAGCAGGATATCTTCAGGGGTGTTTTTTGCCCATTCAATGAAAATGTCGAAGTAGCGTCCGTCGCGAAAATCATCTCGCAAGATGTCGACCAGCTCGTATTCCCCTGACTGGCGTCCCCGCCGGCGGTTCTCCTCGATCAACCGGCCGTAGGGATAGGCCGCCTGGGGATACTTATAAAGCATTTTCAGGTAGGAATGCGTGGGCGTGCTGTCCAGGTAGTAATAGTACTCTTTGACATCCTCTCCGTGGTTTCCCTCTGAGCCGGTCAGCCCAAACAGCCTTTCCTTGAGGATCGCATCCTTCTCGTTCCATAATGCCACCGCCAGGCAGGCGTTCTGAAACGTGTTGCACACCCCGCCTAAACCATCTTCATTCCACCGGTAGACCCGCGAGCGGGCATGCTCGTGCGGGAAATAATCCCAGGCATTGCCGTCCGCGCTGTAATCTTCCCGCACCGTACCCCAGGCACGTTCGCTGAGGTATGGGCCCCATTTCCGCCAGTCTGCCTCCCCAGTCTGGGTTTGCGCCAACCGTTTGTGCTCTGCCGCCATTTTTAACCTGTTCATGTAAGAATTATTGAACCCTTATTTAATATATATGATCGATAATATCTCTTATAATCCAAATAAACATTCTTAAGTCTTTATCGCGCCAAAATCGTTACAGGTGATTTATTACCACCCGTATGGGGATAGATAGGGGAGCCAGGGTTATGGCATTCGATTCCGAATTAGATGATCAACGTCTGCTGTCCGCCTTGCGCCGCGGCGATGAAGAAGCATTCTTATCCCTGGTCGACCGGTATCAGATCAGTATGCTCCATATTTGCCAGGTCTTTGTCCCGGATGCCCAGATTGCCGAAGAGGTCGTTCAGGATACCTGGATAGATATGCTACAGGGGTTAAACCGTTTCGAAGGGAGAAGCTCGTTTAAGACCTGGCTGTTCACCATCCTGCTCAACAATGCCCGCACGCGTGGCAAGCGCGAGCGCCGGCTGATCCCATGGGGTGACCCTGAAGACCCTGCCACCGGCATGGATGAACCCGGTGTAACTCCGCCCCGTTTTACGCATTCCAATTTCACCGGAGTGAGCCATTGGGGGCCAGCCCCCTGGAGTTGGGGGCGCTCGGCGGAAGATGAGGCGCTCAGCAAAGAGCTGTTTTCCCTGATCCAATCCGCCATCCGCCGCCTTCCCCAAATCCAGCAGGTAGTATTTTCACTTCGGGATATCCAGGGGTGGAGTTCGGGGGAAGTGTGTAATATCCTGGCGCTCAGCCAGTCAAACCACCGAGTCATCCTGCACCGCGCCCGATCCAAGATACGTCGCGAGCTGGAGAGTTATTTTTAACGAATAAGGGTTTTCTTTGTGTTTCTTTGCGTCTTCGCGTTAAACTTTTTTTCTGTCCCATTTTCCGGCCATACTTATGAAATTCGGGTTATTCGCGGTTGGCTATTTATAATTGTCCGGTCGAGTGATCGTACGAAACAAACATCTGTCCGAGACCGTCCAACCCATAGCTGTCGTAATACACCCGGTATATTTTCAGGTCGAGCGGGGGATCCAGGAGTGGGCCATCCAGGATACTTGCAAACATCGTCCCGCCCAGCATCCGGTTAGCCTGGGTCAGGTACAGGCGGTTCAGCACCCCGCCGGTGATCAGCAGATGCAGGATGCGCGGTCCGGCAGCCGAAAAAACCAGGCGGTAGCCGAGCTGCCTCAATGCCTGGGACATCTGGCCTCCATCTACACCCTCCTCACCCGCCGCGACTACCTTCACCCCCCGGCTTTCGATCTCTTTCACCCGGGCAGGGTCTGGGTTATGTGTGGTAACCACAATAACCCTCCTCCCGCCCTCCGTCAGCACCGGCGGGATTGGGAAATCCAGACTCGCACTGATAATGGCGATATCCGCCTGAAGGGGAAGTCCATGATCTTCTCGCCAACGGCGCAGATCCGCAAAGCGCGGGTCTTCCACCTGCAGGATCTCCTGGGCGCGTCCCTCCGCCCAATCCCGCAGGTAGCGCCCGCTGCTCAAGATGATATCCGCCTGAGCGGCCAGTTCCTGGAAGAGCCGCCAGTCCCGGGGGTTTGCGGTCGCCTTGGGAACTGTCATCCCGCTCCCGCCCGGCCGGGAAATGGCGATCCGCCCATCGATACTGGCCACGAAATTGGCGTATATATACGGCCCCTCTGAGTCTCCGGCATACTGCCTCAGGTCGTGCGCCAGGTAAGCTCCGTTGAGGGACATCTCTTGAGTGGGAAGCGGGTAAAGTTGGGTGATTTTATCCATCAGCAAAGGTTATTCAATTTTTACCCAGTTGGGATCGAATTTGATAAACCCCTCCTGGACTCGTAACCAAACATCACCCCCGACCAGCCCAAAAACCTTGAGCCGGTCGCCCGGGCGCAGGCTGCGGAGGATCGCATTTCGCGTGCTCGGGCCGCCCCGGATCCGCAAACCGTCCCCTTCGGGTGTAATGGTGACATCGAACAACCCGCCGCCTGGAACCAACCCTTTGATTAATTTCAAATCGTTATCTGGTTTCAAAATTGGGTCGGGTGGAATTTCATCGACGAGTAAAGGTTCAGGGTTTCTACCGGTTAGCACCGAGGGTCCCAGGCGCAGTTCGAAATGTAAATGGGGCCCGGTGCTCATTCCCGTGCTTCCGCTCCTCCCGATCACATCCCCCATCCGCACGTTTTGTCCCGTAGATACGAGCAGCCCCTGCTCCCGAAAGTGAGCGTAAAGTGTCCGGGTGCCGTCCGGGTGCAGGATCCGCACGTGAAAACCATACCCCCGTTTGGGGTTTTGGGCCGTCTCAGTGTCTAATTCGGCGCGCTCGACGGTGCCATTGGCGGCTGCCCTGACAGGGTTTCCTTCCGGAAGTCCAATATCGATCCCATTGTGGCCGTTCGTCTTTGGATAATCTTCAGGATTCTCTCCAAATCGCTGTGTGATCCGAAATCTTTTGTCTACTGGCCTGAGCAGAATCATTGGGTCCCTTCTTCCATCTCATCTGGCTCGTGCTTATTTGAGTAGCGGACGCAGCCCCTGGTAGATTTCCCGGCAGCATGCGCTGACCCATTCCGCGGAATTGGGCGGTTCCGCGATCACTTCGTAGGGAACCACCGCGCCGGTCCAATACTGTGTATTCCAATAGGCGCCCGCGGGTAAGGCGGGCGGTTGGTAACGATCGGGATATGGATAGGCATATGCGTACAAATATGGGAATTCGATGCCCTCGCTGTACGGCGCGAATCCAAAATTTAAATGCGGCTTTCCTTCATCGATTTCATTCCCCAGGAACAAAAGGGTGGACAGGTCGAAATGCTCGGGCCAGACCACCAGCGGTGTGCGCAGTAGATCGAGCTGGTCCACAAATCGACCGATCCCCGTATGGACCTCCTGAAAAGCCCGCCAATAATTCCTGGCGGTCTTGGAGTCGATCTCAATTGGGGTTTCATCAAATAATATTTCACGCTTGGGAGGTTTATAACGCCCTCCTCGGGCGGCGATCCCCAATGAGACCCGTTCGAACAGGTCCTTACCGGCAGGTAAGACGTCTTGCAGCTCTCCACTGGCCAGGTGACCGAACAGTTCCGTAAAGACATCCGCCTGAGAACGCCCGTTCAGAGGAAAATCAGCCCCAGATCCACGGGCGGCTGAATAGACCAGGCTGCTGGAAATGAAATCCAACCCCAGATGGCCGCCTGCGGGCAGCGGTCCCGTAGAGAGGCGTTCCGGGGTTACTTCCAGGCCAAGCTCCAGATAAGCAGGCTGGGGAGGTTGGGTCAGGCGTTGGACTGCGCCCAGCAGCAGCGCCCCACCGTGCAGCCCGTGCCCGGTTTTTTCCCAGTTTTCGAGTTTTGCAAGAGACATATCTTTCCCTTTTCGCAGATCCGTTTATACAAACGAACGCCGCCCATAGGCCGGGATTGCGGCTCCATTGATAATACTCCCGGCATCCGAGCACAAAAACAGGATGACCTGGGCTACCGAGTCCGTGGTTACCCCACGGGTTGGGTCGGCCTGCAGGTCAGCCGGAGAAGTCAACGCGGATGGAAGGACAGCATTCACCTGGATCCCCTGGTTTTTATATTCGACAGCCATGCTTTCCGTCAGCCGCAGGACCGCGCTTTTCGCAGCACTGTAGATCCCGTCGTTCCCGTGCGCCGACAGTGCCGAATGGGAACCGATATTGACGATCTTTCCCCGGCCTCTTTGCAGCATGTACGGGAGTACCGCCCTGCAGGTGATAAAAACACTGCGTGCATTCAGGTTCATCAGAAAATCCCAATTTTCCAAAGGGGTTTCATGCAATGGGCTGCCGGCCTTGAAACCACCCACGGTATTTACCAGGATGTCGATCTTCCCAAAACGGGCTGCCACATCCCTGGCTAACTGCTCCATGTGGTCCGGGTTCGTGACGTCAACCCCTTCGGCCACCAGATGTTCCTCTGATCCCATGATTTCAGCGAGTACTTCATGTGCTTTCCCGGTGGAGCGGTCCGGCGCTGCAATATGCGCCCCCGCGGCTTTGAACGCGCGTACTACCGCGCTGCCCAGGTTTCCCGTACCCCCGGTTATGATGGCAACCTGATCGTGAAAATCGAATTGAACCAATCTTTCCCACCTTTCCCCGGGCTGCGCCAGGCGCCCGGGATTCGCGTTTATTCACTTTCACACCATAGTATATCCAACTATTAGTCTCCATTCCATCCGATTTGTTACAAAATGGATCCTCGCCCCTACCCCTGGAGGCGGGTGGCGATGGTGTGCACCGACCTCGCTGACCATGCCTCACCTACCCACTGGAGAAGAACGCTCCAGTACCTTCGGCCAATCCCTCCCTGAAGGGCGGGGCTTTTCTGGTTCCCTTCCCTTCAGGGGAGGGACTAGCGCAGTCCCTGCGCTAGTCCCTGCGTTAGTCCCTGGTGTACTGTCCAGGGAGTGCTCTATCCAGGGGGTGTAGTTGCCAGGGAGGAGAGGTGGATCAGATGGAGGAGTCTCGCCCCCTGGCCCACCCTGCAGGCAGCCACCTGAACCTCGGGGGAATAAATCCCCCCGCTATTATGGCAAAGACGGCTGCGCCGGCTCAACCGAGACCCGGCCGGTTTTCAGCCGGCGCAGCCCGGCGTCGCACCCGTAGCGGAGGCTTTAGCCCCCCTCTACCCTAACCACCCAGCAGCGGCCGGATGCTTTCTGCCCATGCGCGGATAGCGTCCCAATCCCGATGGTCGCCCTGCGGGAAAAGACCCAGGAGGACAGGCACCCGCATCCTCAACCCATCCGAAAACGGCAATTTGCTAAAATCCAGCCCTCCGGCAAACATCCCCTCGCTCACCGGTTTGACCAGGACGCGCACCGGTTCAAGCCACGCCGCGATACCCTCGCGGTAGCGTTCGCCGCCTTTCATGGCCAGGGTAATACACACCATAAACGCCGCGAAAGGTTTGGTCTTAAGTATCATTCGATGTGTCTGCACGAACTGCATCGCCTCCGGCAGCCATTTCTGCCCGCGGATCGAGCTGCCCGCTACCACAGCTCGATAGGGAGTCAGGTCTTTTACATCGCTCATGGGCCGCACGTCTACCTGCGTGCCGTTTTGCGCCAGGGTTTTTCCAATCGCTTCGGCCACGCCGGCGGTGGAACCTGTCTGGCTGGTGTAGACTACCAGAATCTTTTCATTCATTATATTTTCTCCACTATCCGGATTATATCCAGAAACACCAATCCCAGCCCATGCAGGTGCCGTATGACTCCAATGAAGCCGGATTGGTCGGTGCAGACCGTAAACAGGGTCGCGTCTGGTTCAACGCGTGTCACCATCAATTGAAGTGGGCTCAAGGCGTTGATCTCTTCTTCGCCCACCTGCCCGCGAAGTCGAATAAGATAGGTGCAGGTATCGTTCATGATCTCTGCAGTTCTGCGGAAGGGGCCATCTTGAACATCTGCCTGACCACAAAATCCCAGGCGGAATCTCCCAGGCGAAGGACCACTCTACCCGGAAATGACACGGCGACGAGGTAGCGTGCCTTCGGCCTGGATGTCTCCACTGCCCGCTGGATCGCCTGGGATACGATCTCCGGCCCAATCTCCTCACGCGTCATCCCGGCCGCGACCTGCTGGTATTGTTTGTACAACGACTGGTACGGTGAGACGGAGTTGTTGAAAATCTTCTGCGAGTGTGCCTGAAGTGTATCCATAAAATGAGTTTTTATACCCCCCGGTTCGATCAACACCACCTGGATCCCGAAGGGCGCCAGCTCCAGGCGCAAGGCATTGCTCGAGGCTTCCAGCGCAAATTTCGTTGCTGAGTACAGGCCGTTCGCGGGGAGAACCAGCTTACCCCCGATCGAGCTGATATTGATGATCCTCCCGCTTCCCTGCTGCCGCATCCCCGGGACAACGGCGCGGATCATGCGCAGAACCCCATACACGTTGACATCGAAGAGCTTTTGAACCTGTTCGTCGGAAATTTCTTCGACCGCCCCGCACAAGGCATACCCCGCATTATTGACCAGTACATCGATCCGGCCAAAACGCTGAAGAACGCTGTCGACCGCGTGGTTGACGGATTCCACCTGGGTTACATCTAGCGGCAGCTTCAGAGCAGCCGAGAGATGATCCAGGGTTTCAACTTTTCTGGCAGTTGCCGCGACCAGATACCCCGATTGAGCCAACCGCTGCGCCAGGTCGCGCCCAATTCCGCTGGAACAGCCCGTAACCAAAACAACCTTAGACATTTTGATTTCTTTCCTTTCAATATGTTCCAATCTGTTCAGACACTCCCATCTTAGATGAATCCAAACCAGCCTAAATCACATTTTCATGTGATTTAGGCTGGTAAAAGATGTGAGTTTTATTTTCTGAGAATGTTTGGGATTTGGTGGGAATCGGTTGCTTCGGCTGTCTGCCGGGCTCTCTCGGTCGCCCCTATAGTAGTAAAATCCCGCTGAAGTCGCTGCAGAGCCGGCGAAGGCCGGCTTCGGAACTGTAGCGGGGGATTTATCCACTCGCGGCTTATCCTCTCTGAGCCTCTACTCTATCAAACACCTGATTAAATCAATTTCAGCTCGTGGGCCTGGGCAATGGCTTTGGAACGGTTGTTGACATTGAGCTTGCTGTAAATGGCCTTCACATACGTCCGCACGGTGTTCAAGGAGATAAAGAGTTTATGGGCCATCTCCTCATATTTCAGCCCCTCGGCAATCAGGCGCAGTACCTCGAGCTCCCGGTCGGTTAGCGGCTCGATCAAGACCCCCGCACTACCCTTCGATTGGATAGCCGCTTCGGATGCCGGGCCGGGTTGGAAAGCGCCGAGCAGCTTCGCGATATACGCTGTCAGGGATGTTTGTATCGGCCCGGGGGCCTGAGCCAGCTGGCGCGCAGCGGCGGACAGCAGGGAGTACATCGCTTCTCCCTCATCGACAAACACACGCACGAAACCCTCCGGCTCAGCCAGGCCTAGAGCCTGGATTAACAGCGTCACGGCCGCCTCCCGGTTCCCCTGTGCCTGGTAAGCGACCGCTTGCAGGGCAAGGATTTCGAGCCAGATCCACAACCGTTCGGCTGCTCCAGGGTCGCGGACGAATGGGTCCAGGATGTTGACTGCCTCGTCTGGCCTGCCCTGCGCCAGGCGCACCCGGGCGAGCATGATCATCTCTTCTTCCCGCAGAAACACCATGCGGCTAGAGCCGGGATGCAAACGATCGATCAATCCTACGGCGGCAGCCACGTCGCCGCTTGCCAGGTGCAGCCGGACTTCATGGAGCTCCAGCGAGCGAACCAGGGTCATCGAAACAAGCTGGGTGGCGGAGAGGATTTTGACAGCCGCCAGGGTCTCCTTAGCGCCCGCGATATCGCCTTGTGACTCCTGGATGTGGATCAGTACGCAGGCTGCGAACAATTGATCGCTCGGCATATTCCAATTCTGCATCCCCGCGATCGCATTTTGCACCCGAGATTGCGCTTCTTCCAGCTCGTTCTGTTCGCGCAGAATTTCGCTCAGGCTGGCATCCAGCTTGGCCAGCGAACCGATCGGTTTCAAACCTCGCTCAGCAATCCACAGCAGAGCCCTGCGGCAGATTTCGCCAGCTTGGCGAAGTTTACCTTGAACGCGGCGGGTGTTTACCACCTCGACCAGGGCGTTCACCCAAATAAAGAGATTCTCGGATGCTTCAGCCATCTTGACTTCGCGCTCGAAGGCCTCCGCGGCTTTTTCGTAGCTTCCCTGGCCGCGGTAAGCGGTGCCGGTGGTATAAGGCAGGATGCTGCGCGCCCCAAGGTGGAAAGGCGCAAGACTGCGATCCTCGAGGTCGCTCTCTGACAGCAGCGCCTCAGCCCGTTCGGCCAGCTCCAGCGCGCGCTCATAATCGCCGGTGAAGATTGAGATGAAGGCGCGCATCGCGGCGGCATTGCCCCGCACTTCAAGCGCCATGGGAGAAACATCCTCCTCAGCGATGTTTGCTTCTGCCTTGAGTAAGAGCGGCTCGATCTGCTGTACCGCTCCCGCGAATATCAAAACCCATGCTTTTGCCAGGGTAGCCAGGGGGCGGCGGCTGGTCACATCTTCGGGCAAGGCATCGATCCACTGAAGGAGCGTGGTCAGTTCACCGCGCGTCATCATTGCGTAGGTATTTTGCTCGACCAAACGGGCCGCCCCATCGAAATCCCTGGCTGCCAGGGCATGGTTCACAGCTTCATTCGTAAATCCATTCCGTTCGTACCAGGCCGCCGCGCTGCGGTGCAGGGCCAGAATCGCGTCGAGAGGGGTTGTTTGCCGGAGCTGGGCTTGCAGCAAATCGGCGAAAAGATGGTGATAGCGATACCACTGCCCTACATCGTCGAGGGGGATGACGAAGAGGTTGGAACGCTCGAGAAGATCAAGGATGAAGGCTGAATCCAAGGAGGAAGGATGAAGGATGAAGGATGAAGAACCCGTCTGGATGAGAGGTTTTACTTCCGCCCCGTAGGTCTTTCCGCCCCGAAGGTCCTGGCTGCTCTCTCCAGGATCATCCTTTGTTATTTCGTCGCACAGCTCCGCGCACAGGCGCTCCAGGATGGATGTGCGCACCAAAAATTCCCGCACTTCCTCCGGCTGCCGGTTGAGTACTTCTTCGGTCAGGTAGCTCAAAATATAGCGGTGACTGCCGCTGAGGTTGGCAATGAAATTGGATGGGGCTTCCCGCCCGCGTATGGATAATCCGGCCAGTTGTAATCCTACAATCCAGCCCTCTGTGCGTTCTTCCAATAAGGCAATGTCCGCGTCCGAAAGGTACAGGCCCATCACCTCGCTGAAGAACCGGTTTGCCTCAAGATTGGAAAAGCGCAGGTCCCCGGCTCGGATCTCGGTCAATTGGTTGTTGGCCCGCAGCCGCGCGAGCGGCAGCTGCGGATCCTCTCGAGTCAACAGGACGAGATGCATATTCCTGGGCTCGTTGTTGATCAGCATCTCCAGCGATTTCAGGATCTTGCTCTCCCGGATTACCTGGAAATCATCCAGGATCAAGACAATCTTCCGGTCTATTTTCAAGATGTCGTTGAGGAGAGTAGTGATCAAATACTCCACGGGCGGGAGCTGCCCGGCCTGTAATACACTTTCAAGTTCCCGGCCGATTGTTTCATCACCCTTTTGCAGGGCAGTTACCAGATAGGAAAAGAACCGTACTGGGTCGTTATCTGCCGGATCCAATGAGAGCCAGGAGACCGACCCGAGATCCAGCCCGTTCACCCACTCGCCCACACAGGTGCTTTTCCCGAAACCCGCTGGGGCAGAGACCAGCGTGAGCAGGCGGCCAGCCGCAAGACCTTCATTCAGGTATTGAACGAGGTGTGGGCGCTGCACCCGTTTGGGTGGCAGGAATGGCAGGTGAAGTTTTGTCGCCAGTAAAGTCGACGCCATCCGGCAGTCCTCTTCATTTCCCTGCTCGATAATATTGTGTGATGGAGTACACAATGATTATAAATCAAGACGCCAAATGAGCAGACTGCCGGGGAAGATAAAGCGGTTTTGTCTACTAAATCACCCAACCGGATCTGTGACCCGCAAACGAGGAGGGAGGTCGAGCATGGCAGGGAGTCTTCCTCCCCCGTTTGCCCAGTCCTGGCTGTACTGGGCCAGGGCGGCCGCAGGGGCTGGCGTAGTCCCTGCGTTAGTCACTGGTGTACTGTCCAGGGAGTGTTATATCCAGGGAATGTTTTGGTCCAGCTGGGAGGTTAGGAGGGGGTTTCGCTGGTCAGAAGGGTCATATGCTTTGCCAATGTGCGTTTGCGGGTCGCGCAACCCCTCACCCCAACCCTCTCCCAAAGGGAGAGGGAGTCAGGTTCCTCCCCCGTTTGCCCAGCCGTAGGGGTCTGCCCACAGGGTGGGCCAGGCGACTGTAAGGCGCCATCTCCTCCCCCAAAATCCTGTTTTTTGGATTTTGGGGGAGGTTGGGAGGGGGTCGGAGCCGGCAAGCAGGATCATCTGCTTAGCATATGTGCCCTCACGACCCGCGCCAACCCCAACTCGGCCTTACCCTGTTTGCCTAGCGGCCCGGTATTTCAGGACTGCAGCCCGTGAATCATCGCATGAGCTCGGGTTGCATCCCCCTGTCCCTGCACATCGCTGGCATATCCAGCCAGGATGGATAACAGCAGCAAACCAAGTGCAGAGAAAAATAGTACCGGAATTATGTCCGGGTCATTCAAACCCAGGTAGTAGCTAAGGATGGACAGGCCGGGAAAAAGCAGCAGCCAGTCGAGGACACAGGCGCAAAATAAATAGGGCCAAAATGCTCTTATGAAATTTTGGAACCCGGTCGAAAGATGTGCGCGCCACCCAATCAACGGTGAATTGATCCTGGTCGCGGCGGCCCCGATCAGTATTCCAATAATCGGAGGACCGAATCCTCCACCGACCAATAACATTGCAATGGATAGGGCGACCAAAACCAGGCCGCCCTGCTTCCTGTCGATAAACAGGACCGCCCAAAAGAGGAAGATCAAGGAAAAGAGGACGGTAAGGATACCGGCTGCGAGGAAGTTGGGAACGATCGTCATCGCCGGTTCTCCGGCCACGATCTGAAAGAATTCCGAACCTGGCCAGGATGCGATCACGATTTCAGGGGGCATATGATTGCCCTGTAGGATTTCACCAATCCCATGTTCGATACCGCCCAGTCCCATAATAACCCCCATGGTTGAGGTTATGATCCGGGTTGCGTTTCTCATTTCTACTCCTTTTTGAATCACAGGTTGCATCTCTTGATATCGTTCAAATAACTAGCTGCCAGACAGTTTCGGAATGATGATCCGCGAATTGCGCTAATGGTTTTTCTTTGCGACCTTTGCGTTTCTTGGCGTCCTGGCGTTAAAGCTTTTCCTGTCCTGGATGTCTTTGTCTGAGGCGTTATTCGCGGTAGGCTTTTAGTCCTGTCCGGTAGCTGGTCAAAAGACTCGTTCATACCCGGAATCCTCATGGTTTTAATTCCGATACCAGGTCCCCGGACCGGACCAACAATGGGCGCAGGCTGATAGCCCATGCACGGATCGCCGCCCAGTCGCGTAAGTCGCTGGCAGGCATCTGTTTGAGAGCCGGTACGAGACTCCAGGGTAAGCGCAGCCGGGTTGGGTCGAACTTGCCGCCAAAAATTTCAACTGCGGCAGGGGTAAACCAGGGAAACTTCGCCAGCTCCTTATCGATCTCTGAGCGTACTTCCACCCAATCCTCCGCCTTATCATGAAATGGGCCAAGGGCAAAAACTGCCACAGGCCGTTCCTTGAGGGCATCCCGGTGCCGCGATAGGAAATGCAGCGCATCCTTGTGCCAGCGGAACATGTAAAGAGGAGCCCCCAGCACGACCCCACTGTATACATCCAGGGTTCGCACATTCCGCATAAGCTGAAAATCTACCGCAAGCCCGCTTTCTTGCAGCGCCGCCGCGACCGCCTCGGCAACTTCTTGCGTTGAGCCATACTGAGAAGCATATCCAACAAGAACTTTGCTATTCATCTGAAAAGTTTCTCCTTCTGGAAGATGTCAATTTCCCACATTTTTATTCGATCAAACGCTGACTGCATCATAGCCTTAACCCTCCCACCCGTCATCTATCAAAGGTTAGATCCAGGGTTATATTTATTGCGGACTGCGTTATATACAATAATTATGAACACCGGACGGGGGTACAATAAGGATTGATGATGGATGGTTTGGATTCACCTCTCGTCCTCACCAAGCTGCGTGTGCCTGCGGCACGGCCGCGCCTCATCCCTCGCACGCGTCTAATCGATCTTCTCGACGCTGAGAGTGGGAAGTGTTTTATTCTGGTATGCGCCCCAACCGGTTATGGTAAGACCACGCTCCTGGCAGAATGGGCCCAATCCCTTCAGAAAAATGGGACCGCAGTCGCCTGGTATGCTCTGGATTCGAGTGATGATGACCCGATCCCTTTCGGCGCATATCTCGTCGCCAGCATAACCCAGGCCCTCGGCCCAATCTCTGGGCTGGCACACATTGCCCAGCTCCTGCGCTCATCGCCCGAGATCGACCTGCAGCGCATCCTACAATCCCTCATCAACGCGGTCGTATCAAGCGATCGGGATTGTGTGTTGGTCCTGGACGACTACCACCTGATTGGCGTCCCGGCAGTTCACAGCGCGATCGCTTATCTCATCGATCACCTTCCAGAAAACTTGCGTATCGCAATCGGCAGCCGCTCGGACCCTCCCCTGCCCCTGGCTCGCCTGCGCGCGCGTGGACAACTGCTCGAGATGCGCACCGCTGGTCTGCGCTTCACCCCGGACGAAACGGCGTCGTTTCTGAATGAAGCGATGCGGCTCGAGCTGTCACCCCAGGGGGTCGCTGCGCTCGAAGAACGCACCGAGGGTTGGGTTGCCGGATTGCAGCTGGCCGCGCTTTCCCTGGCGGGTCGCGAGGACAAAGAGCGTTTTATCGCATCCTTTACCGGCGGCCATCGCTATCTGGTCGAATACCTGATGGAAGAAGTGGTCAACCGCCAGCCGGAGGAGGTGCAAGAGTTTTTAATTTGCACCTCCATCCTGGATCGACTGTGCGCGGATCTTTGTGACGAACTCATAAAGGATGATCCTGGAGAGAGCAGCCAGGACCTTCGGGGCGGAAGGACCTACGGGGCAGAAGTAGACCCTATCATCCAGACAGGTTCTTCATCCTTCATCCTTCATCCTTCCTCCTTGGATTCGTCCTTCATCCTTGACCTCCTCGACCGTTCCAACCTCTTCCTCATCCCCCTGGACGAGACGCGCACCTGGTATCGTTATCACCATCTTTTTCGTGACTTTTTGCAAACCCGGCTCCTGAAAGACCGGCCGGAGCGAATCAGCACCCTGCACCGCGCGGCCTGCGAATGGCTCGCATCGCATGCATTCTTGCGCGAAGCAGCCGGGCATGCGTTTGAAACCCACGATTGGGAGTATGCGGCTGCTTTTGTCGAGCAGCACAGCTTCACCATGATCATTCACGGTGAAATTTCGACCATTTACGAATGGTGCTCGACTTTCCCAGAAGAGGTGATGGCGGCGCATCCGATGCTCTGCATCCTTCAGTGTTGGCCCTGGGTGTTTCATTTCACCACCAGAGCCGGGCCAGGGTTGAAGCCCGGTTGCGGCAGGCCGAACAGGTCGCCGCTGCGCTGGAAGACCGGCAGCTGGCTCGCGAGCTCACCGAGCATGCTGCCGTCGTGCGGACCTTCCTATCCATGACCCCCGACCCCTCTGCTGACCCCAGAGAACTGCTTATCCTCTCCCAGGATATGCTGGGTGCCTATCCCGAGGGTGAACCGGGCCAGTTTAGCGCGCAGCTGACCATTGGCTATGCGCAAATGGCACTCCCCGATCTCCAGGCCGCCCGCAGTGCTATTGAATCAGCCAGGCAGATCGCTATCGCGGGGCGCTTATACCTTGGGGTTGTCGAGTCCACTTTCAACCTGGCGCGTCTCACCCACAACCAGGGGCAGCTGCGCCATTCCATAGAGATCTGCCGGCAGGGGCAGGCAGACATCGCATCCATGCTAACCCATCCCGAGCAAGAGCTGCCCGCGCTGGGGTGCCTGGATATTGCCCTCGGCTGCGTGCTTCTGGAGCAGGACCAGCTGGTCGAGGCGGAGCGCGAGCTCTTGCACGGTCTAGATCTGATTGGGTGGGGAATAAACCCTTATTACCTGATGACGGCCTGCCTGGCGCTGGCTCGCCTGCGCTTTATCCAGAGCCGCCCGGCAGACGCGCTGGATTACCTGGCTCGCCTTGAAGCGACGTGGCCTGATATTGCTTTCTGCACGCGCGCGTTCCCGGTTTTATATGCCTTGCAAACTGCCCCGGAAGACCCGGGCACGCTGGCCGAAGCTGTAGACTGGTGCCAGAGCTACTCATCATCGCTTGGTGACGGTCTGCCCTTGCCGGGAGTAGGACCTTTCGGGGCTGCGGAGGCCTACTATATAACAAATCTTGTCTGGATCCGCGCACAGGTTGCGCTTGGCAGCCTGAAGGCGGCCCGGCCCGTTCTTGAACGGCAGCTCGATCTGGCTCAGGCCCACGGCCTGGTAAACCGGGTAATCGAGCTTTCCTTAGTGGAAGCCCTGGCCTGCAAAGCGGATGGCGACGACCGGCGCGCCTGGGTGGCATTGGAACGCGCGCTGGCCGCCGCCCAGCCCGAAGGGTATATCCGCTCCTTTGATCAGGGCGCAGACCTGGTCCGCCTGCTCCATGAGGCAGCCGGTCGCGGGATATGTCCTGATTATATAGAGCGGATCCTGGCTGCGATTGGGTCGCCAAAGTCCGTGGATATCCGCCATCCAGGGGCAGCGGCCCGCATTTCTCAGGGATCTACTCTCGAATTTGGCGAACACCTCAGCGAACGCGAGCTGGAGGTGCTGCGCCTTATGGCTCAAGGGGCGACAAACCAGGCGATTGCGGAGCAGCTCGTCATCACGATTGGAACGGTAAAAAGCCATATCAACCACATTCTTGCCAAGTTGGATGTGCATAACCGCACCGAAGCCGTTGCCCGGTCGCGAAGCTTAGGCCTGCTGGACATATAACCCCAGATATAACTTTCGATAGATGACGCTCAAGCGGCTTGGGGGTATTCTAAATCCATGCTGGATTATGCTCGCCAACGCGCAAGACAGGTGCTGAGTAATCTTCGGACCGCGGTATTAGCTACCAGTGGACCCGCTGGTGTGCAGGCCGGCGAGTTTCCATGCCAGGCGATCGGCCTGGACCTGTACCTCCTGGTACCACGGACCTCCGATCACCTGTTCAACCTGGAGCATAATCCCACGGTCACCTTGCTGACCACCGCATGTGAGTTGAAAGGCGAAGCGCAGATCCTCCCTCCAGGGGAGCTGGATCTCGAGCTGGATCTCTTGCGAGAAGCCGCGGCGGGCTGGTGCGTGCTCGTTCGGGTCGATCCTGGCCAGGTGCAGATCCGCAGGAAAGAAGGCTGGGGGAACCTCGAGACGATCGACCTCAAGCCATAATAAAGTACTCAAGTTGCTATACCTGGAAGAATTCTTATGGAGGATGTCATTTTGCCTGCACCTGCTCGCCCGTAGGTCAGACAGGCACACATGAGCCCCGGCCGAAGCTGTTCCCCTGAGGTCCTGGGTCCTGGAGTCCAGGGCAGGGCGACCCAGTATCCCATTCGGACCACATCATCGACCGCCCCCGCGAAAGATGAAAGTGGCATGCCAGATGATGTAGGGGTACGGGGTTGGATCGACGGACACAGATCCTGGAAAATAATCCCATGCCCCTACGCTCGTGGCGAGACCACTTCGGTCTACGGCCCGAACGGGGGGCTGGGTCAGTCGCAAAGAACGCTCCGCTCAGGATGATATGGGTTTGGGATTTTCACCCCAGATTGATAATGCCCCCCATTCAAAATTGCCTATAGATTATTTAGATAAATTTTGTATAATTTATATGTTCTGCTGTTGTGAAACCTTATGGGTGAATAGTATTTTATCGGCCGGCAATTTATCTCCATCCCTCCCACCCGCCGAACAATAGATGAGGTGCTGTTTATCGAATAGCTGCTGCGGGTTTTCTCCAGGGAGGCAAGTATGCTCAAACTCAGGCTGTTCGGCAAAGGCGAGGCAAGTTTTCTGGAACAGCCGCTGGTCTGTTTCCCAAACCAACAACCCTATCTGCTCTTATGCTACCTGCTCCTCAACCCGATGCGGCCGCATCCGCGCGACCAGTTGGCGGCTTTGTTCTGGGGCGAGCAGTCCACCGCCATTTCGCGGAAAAATCTGCGCAACGGCATCTGGCGCTTGCGGAATGCCTTCCATATGTCCGGGGCAGAATTCGAAGATTACGTGATCGTCAGCGACGACAGCGTTTCCTTCTTTCCCTCGGCAGACTACTGGCTGGATGTGGCTGTTTTTACCCAACACATCCAGAAATGCCAGGATGTAGCCGGGTATGAGGTCAACGCGCAGCAGGCTGCGAACCTTCAGGAAGCAGTGGACCTCTATACCGGCGACCTGATGGACGGCGTGACCGAGGATTGGTGTCTCTACGACCGCGAGCGGTTGCGCCTGATGTATCTCAACGCCCTGATCAAATTGATGGCCTATCACGAACAGCACAGCAGTTACGAGATCGGCCTGGACTGCGGTGCGCGCATCTTGCAGCGCGACAACACCCACGAGCTGGTCCACCACCACATGATGCGTTTTTACTGGTTATTGGGAGACCGCCATTCGGCCCTTGCCCAGTACAAGCGCTGCGCTCAGATCCTCAAAGAAGAGCTGGGCATCGCCCCCATGCGCGAAATGACCGAGACCTATCATCAGATGGTCAATAATACCTTTGCCCCTACCCAACGACCGCACAGCGGACAGTTATCCGTCCCCGGCCGCACCCTTCCACCCGCCGGATCCCTGGATGGATCCAGCGGCTCGATGATGGAACAGGCTTTATTGACCATCCAGCGCCTGGAAGCCGCCATCACGGAAGCAAATGAAGAGCTTCGCGCCATTAAGAACCTCATCCAAAACCTGGCCTCTCTCCATTAGCTGCCGCTCGATGCCTGGATTCCCACTATCCTGCTTCTAGGAAGATTCCATTTCATATCTTCTCTGGCATAGGCGCGTCGAGAAAATCTGCGATCATCGAGCTCAGCCACTCGGCGCGGTGCACCAGGGTAATGTGGGTGGTGCCGGGGAGCACCGCCAGCCGGGAGCTCGGCAGGCCAGCGATGTCGCCAGCCACACCCCCGCCTAGCAGTTGGAACATCTGTACCGCGTGCTCGGGGCGGACGATGTCGGAATCTCCGATGATCAGCAGGATGGGCGCCTGGATCGCCTGTACCTCCTCGGGACTCCAGTCGCTGTAGCCTCGCATGACCTCTTTGCCTCTCTCGATCAACCTGGGAAAATCCTCCGGGCGCGGGGCCAGCCGGGTGTACGCCTCGTGGAATGGAGTGCCTAGCATTTGTTCGGGCTGCAGGGTATCGACGCCCCCAACCACCCCGGGGTGGAGCCCTTCCAGCTTGTAGGAGACCGAGGCGACCGCCAGTTTGCGCACCAGCTCCGGGTACCGGGCGGCAATCTGCATGACGATCCCCGCTCCCACGCTGTATCCGAAGAAGTCTGCCTTTTCGATCCCCAGATGGCGGACCAGGCCGATCGTATCGTCTGCCATCTGTCCCAGCGACACCGGCCGGTCAATGTCCGCCGTACGCCCATGCGCCTGCTGCTCGACGGCGATCACCTGCCGGTGCTTCGCCAGGAGTGGGATCACCCTCCCAAAATCGGTTTCGATATTCGAAAGGTTCCCGTGCAGCATGACCAGCGGCTGCCCGCTGCCATTGATTTCATAATACATCTTGAGACCATTGATAGGAGCATAGTTTCCCATTTTTCCTCCTGGTGTGCTGCACTCGATGTCTGTAAAAAGGAGCGCTGCCGTCCCGCTTTGGACCTGACCGGCATTGTGCGCTAGATCCGGCCTTCGTGCAGCGTACTGACGGCTTTGGCGATCCGTTTTTGGCGGGTCTCGGCGGTCTTGGCTTCCTCGATCGAGAGCACGAACCGCCGCTTGTTGCTGTAAGACAACCCGTCGAAGAACTGCCTGGCTTCCGCATCCCGGTCGAGCGCTTCCATAAAGTCGGGCGGCACGCTCACCTCGCGGGGTTCGGTGTCGAGCTCGATCTCGACCTCCACCTCGTCGCCCGCGGCAATTCCGGCCTTCTCGCGTACCTCCGCGCTGACCGGGAGCATGAACTCCCCGCCGTATGGCGCTACTGTACTGCGGTACGTGTAATCTCCAATGCTGACGCGCACTGCCGGTCGCTTGGACGGTCCGAGTGCCTTGACAATCTCAGGGGGGACCTGGATACCTGTCGCTGTCTTCCCTCCCAATTGGAGTACTGCGCGAAATTTCATCTCTTCTCCTTGATTATTCGGGCTCTCTTTCTTCTAACTCTTCCTGGATTATGAAGGGCGATGAGTGGATGCAGATGATGTTCAACCGCTCGGTACCGATGTTCTTGAACTTGTGGGGAGTCTCCGCGCTGACCACCACGATATCCCCCGGACTGGCCTCGATATCCTCACCGTCCGCTGTGATCCGCGCCTTACCGCTGCGGACGATCCAGGTCTCGGAATAGGGGTGCCGGTGCAGGTCCGGCCCCGCACCCGGCTCGTTGTTCACAAGGAAGAACGAGACTCCCCCGCCATAGGCTTCCCCTTCGAATTTCACCGTACCGCCGGGGCTGGGCTTCAGCTCTTCTGATCGGATGACCCTGTACATAGGTTTTCTCCTTATCTTGATTTTTCGCTGTCGCGTCGATAGCGCAGCAGCATAACCCCGGAAGCAAACCGGCGGGTCTCAAAAAGCTGAAGCTGGATCGGGTCATCCAAAGCCGGGAAGGCTGGCGTGCCCCTCCCCAGGACGACCGGATGGATATAGAGATGGTATTCATCGATCAGTCCGTGCCGGATAAAGGTCGCCGCCAGGTCAGCCCCACCCATAGAGAGGTTTTTCCCCGGCTGCATTTTCAACTTCGTGACCTCTTCGATGGTATCCCCCTTGACCAGCCTGGAATTCCATTCCACCTGATCGAGGGTCTTTGAGAACACGATCTTGGGTGTTTTCTTCCAGAGCCACGCAAACTCGACGACATAATCTGGGTTCGCCGGGTCTGCATCCGCGGTTGGCCAGTATTCCGTCATGAGCTCGTACATGCGCCGCCCGTACAGGAAAGCGTCGACCGTTCTTGTCTGATCTTCGTTGATGAAGCTGTGCAGCTCCTCATCGATGATCGGCCAATCGAGTTCTCGGTTCGGTCCTTCGATGAACCCATCGAGGGATAGCATGGAGGTATAGATGACTTTTCTCATATTGTGATCAAAACAATCGCCAGGATGGCCGCAGCCACGCCGACCAGCTGGAGTCTCACCATATTTTCTCTAGCGATCAGCCTGGCCAGGATGGCGGTCACCGCTGGATAAAGCGATCCCAGGACCGCGGCAACGTCCACCCGCCCGCTCTGGACTGCCAGAAGAAAAAACAGGTTTCCCCCAACATCCAGCAGCCCGGCCAGGGTCAGCAGCCCCAGCGCGGAGCGCGGTGGGTTCACCGGCCGGCGGGTCGCCAAAGCGATGATCAGCATCAAGGCTACGGAGGCCAGCCGGCCGGATACCAGCGGCCAGAAGACCGCACTTTCCCCAATTTGGTCCAGCATGATAAAGAAACCGCCAAAACCCAACCCGGCGATCATAGCCATGCCCAGGCCCGCCGGGCGTCCGCCGAGCGGCTCCGGGCGGGAGAGCAGCCAGATCCCAACCAGCGCAATCGCGAAGCCCAGGAGTTGGATTTCGCGGGGCAGCCCTTCGGTAAACGCGGCAAAGAGGACCGGCATGGCAGTCGCTAAAATTGCCGACACCGGTGCGACGATGCCCATCCGCCCCGAGGCAAAACCGCGCATCAGGAAACCCAGTCCTACCATACCGGAAAGTCCGGCCAGGGCGCCCCAGATCAGGTCGGCAGTTGGGGGAAGGTTTTCGCGGCGGGAGAGCGCCACAATGACCAGCGCAAGCAGACCCACGCTGTAGGAGATGAGCACGGTGAGGAAAGGACCAACCCTACGGGAAGCCAGCCCGCCGGTGAAATCACCCGATCCCCAGGAAACGGCGGCCGAGAGCGCGTAAACGACGGTGAAAATTGGGGAGTTCATATCATAGTTTAGCTTATTTCCTTACCGGCTGGTAGGTGAGGATCACGATCCCCGAACCGGTGGTCTTCGAGTCCGTAAGCTTGAGATTGAGCGGTCCAACCCCTTCTGCGAACAGGCGCTTGCCGCTTCCCAGGACCACAGGGTGGATCAACAGGACGTATTCATCGACCAGGTCATGCCGCATCAGCGTCTGTGCCAGGTTGCCGCTTCCGGTGACCGACAGGATCCCCCTGCCGGGCAGTTTCTTCAGTTTGGCAATCTCCTCGGGGACATTTCCCTTGATCAGGGTTGAATTGTTCCATTCTACTTTGTCCAGGGTCGTCGATACAACATACTTCGGCACGCTGTTCAATTTCCTGGCGATTGGGTCGTCCCCAGGCGCGGTGGGCCAGTAGCTCGCAAAGATCTGATACGTTATCCGGCCCAGCAGTAGCGCATCTGTCTCCTCGATCTGCTCGCCAATTATTCTTCCCGCCTCATCATCGAAAAGGGGTAATTGCCAGCCGCCGTGCTTGAACCCTCCTTCCAGATCCTCCTGCGAGTCACCAGGCGCCTGCATGACGCCATCCACTGTCAGAAACGTTCCTACGACCAATTTACTCATGTGTATTCTCCTCGAGAGCCAGTCTGTATATTTTGAGCAGGTTTAACCCGGGTGGTAATGCCAGAGCTGGACCAGGTTGCCTTCCGGATCCTTCAGGGTGGCAATCGACATATCGTCGCCATAATCCGTGGGATCCTCGATAAACTCGACCCCGGCTTCCTTCAATCGTTTCCAGTCCGCCTTCAGATCGTCGCTTTCCAGGCCAATCATATGCCTGGCCGGGTCGGCGTTGCGTCCGTGTACCTCGCTGTGCGTGCCCAATCCCAGCGTCGGTGCATCCGGCTGGTCCGCACCCAGCAGCACGTAGCCTGGCGACTCCATGCTCACCTTGAGACCCAGAACATCCCTGTAGAAAGGCAGCAGGTTGTTCAGGTTTTCGCTCCAGACCGTCGCGCCGGCAAATTTTCGGATCATGGTCTTTCTCCTTTCATCTATAGAAGAGATCGCTGGTTTCGTTACTTGGTAAACAGCTTCCACTCGCCTTCAGAAACAACCTCTACTTTTCCGTCAACCACTTTTATAGCCGTCTGATCGTCGAAGGCGTATAAGGGCACATCCACCTTGGCGGCCCATTTTTCCATGTTCTCCAGAGTGGCAACAGGGAAATAATCGGCATTCAGGTGCGGACGGATCACAAAGTCAACCAGTTTCATTGTCTTATTACTTCCGGCATTCGCAGGAGCCGCCTCATCATATTCATCGTCGTAGTAGATACCGGTCTTCTCGAGTTTTTCGGGGTCTGTATTCAAGCCGTGGGTTACCATCGCACCACCGGCGCTGACCCCCATAAACACCCTGCTTTTCAGCAGTTCGGGTAGCTTTCTGGTAAGACCCGACTCCTCCATCCAGTAGCTTAGATACCCCGTATTTCCGCCGCCCACGATGATCGCGTCAGCCGCTTCCAGGGCAGGCAGCCAGCACTCCTCGGGGATGCTTGGCAAGGTGGTTAGTTCCAGTACGCCAAACTCCTGCCACCCCAATTCGCTCAACTCTTTTAGCTCTTGCCAGGCATAGCCGTTCCCACCCGGCAGCGCGTAGATCGCCGTGGGGACGAGCACGGCATTGGATTGGGCAATCGGCTTGCCCAGCAGCGCGACGAGCGCCTTACGAATGCTGTCGTTGGTGATCCCGGCGGATGTGAGCAGCAGCTTCATACCCGGCCACCTACGCCGGTGGAATGTTCTGGTTGAGCCGGAAGAGGTTGGTCGGGTCGTAGCGCCGCTTGATGGCCGCCAGCCGGTCCCAGGCCGGCCCAGGGTAAGCCTCGCGCACCCGGTCCTCTCCCTCGTTAACCAGGAAATTGACGTACGCGCCGCTGTCTCCCTTGCGCAGCGCCGCCATGAAGTCATCTACCCAGGCCTCATGCTTCCCCCCCTCCTCGGGGTTTTCATAGATGGCCGCCACATTGACCATGATCCGCCGCCCGCGGTGGGCGAACGCGGTTGCATTAGCAGGCACGCGCGCCATCGCTCCACCCAGCGGGCGGATTTGGGTCGCGACGATTTGAGCCTTCCAGGTCTGGAGGCGATCGATGATTAATTCAGCCGCATCGCGGTCAATAGAATCGATAAACATCGTTCGCCCCGCTGCGACCGGGTGGTAGCCGCCCTCTTCCGGGGGATAGATCTCCGGATAGGTCATCGGCCGGACCATGTCGGCCAGAGGCGTGGCGAGCGCCCGGAATGGTGCAATAGCCCGCTGGCCGGCTTCAACGTCGCCCGCGTAGACCAGCATTGCCATCATGATGAGCTGACCGTGGACTTCAGGGGGCAAGAACGGCATGGGTGGCGCGACCATCACGTTGGCGATCGTCGACAGTTCTTCCGGCGCTTCCTCTGCGGCGGCCACGAACGACCGGATCGTATCCGCCGTCGCGGGCAGGATGAGCATCCCGCCCACGACCGAGTCCACCACGTGCAGCCGGAACTGGAAGCGCGTCACGACCCCGAAATTGCCGCCGCCACCGCGGATCGCCCAGAAAAGATCCGGGTGGGTCTTCGCATCCACCTGCAGGATCTGGCCGTCCGCGGTCACAACCTCGGCAGCCAGCAGATCGTCGATGGTAAGCCCGTACTTGCGGACGAGATAACCGACCCCGCCGCCCAGCGTGAGACCCCCGATCCCGACCGAGCCGGTGTCGCCGAACCCGGTCGCCAGGCCGTGTGCCCCCGCCGCGGTCGTGTACTCGCCCGCGGTCAGGCCTGGCTGAACCCATGCGGTGCGTTTCTCGACGTCGATATCCAGCGCCCTCATCTCTGACAGATCGAGAACGATCCCTCCATCCGAGACGCTGTGACCGGCGTTGCTGTGGCCGCCGCTGCGTACGGCCAGCTCGAGCCCGGTCTCGCGGGCTAACGCCACAACCCGCGAGACGTCTTCCGCGTCCGCTGCCCGGATGATAACCGCCGGCCGGCGGTCGAACCCGCCATAGAAGATGGTGCGCGCCTGGTCGTACCCGGCGTCGCCCGGTGCGATTACCTTACCGTTAAATACAGCGCGCAGCTGTCCAACCGAAATGGTAGATGATTTGGTCTCCGTCATTTCTATCTCCTTCAGTTCTTTATCAGCCGGCCAAGAAATTACCGGCTTAAGAATCTACGAAAACGGGAACAAGCCCACCAGGGGATATACCATCTGTTTGACCTTGTGGCATGAAGAGGCGCGGTATTCAAGGTTTGCCAGGGCCTGGAGAAAGACTGTCGACATCCCCGATCCAGTCATCCGCATAACAATCTAGTGACAGTATCATACCAAAGAATACTTTAATTGTGTTAATAGTCCATTATTTACTCAGTCACCCGTTGTGGCTGTGCAGCCGCAGCCGCTCCGGGCGATTGTGGCTGAGCTAACTTCACGTAGGTCCGGTTCTTCCTCGGGTTCAGACCTGGCTGGCACGCGCCGCAGCAGGACCGCGGCCATAACCGCCGCGCCGATCGCAATGGATGCGCTGATGGCGGCGGTCAGGTGCAGCCCCTGGACAAACGCGTCGCGGGCAGTGTCGAGCAGCGCGAGGCCAATCGGGCCGGGCAGCTGTCCCGCAGCGCCCACGGCGGCGCCCAATGTGTCGTTTGCGATCTCAACTGCTTCGGAAGGCACGTTAGCTGGCAGGTTGCTGGCCAGATAATTGCGGTACACAGCCGTACCCAGGCTCCCCAGTACCGCAATACCCAGCGCTCCCCCGAGTTCGGAGCCTGTCTCCGAAATCCCAGAGGCTGCCCCGGCCCGCTCGGGTGGGGCGCTCCCCACGATCAGCTCGGTCGTCAGGGTGAACACCGGGGAAAGCGCCAACGAGATCACCACGGATGCGATCACGACCAGCGCCAGGCCGATCGATCCACCCACCTGGGTGAGCGTTGCTAGACCGGCCGCCGCGAACCCCAGGGTGACGCCCAGCACGGTTTTTGGGGGGAACCGGTGTACGAAGCGCGGCGCCAGGTTAGAGCCGGCGATAAAACCGACCGCCGATGGCAGCGACCATAGACCCGCCTGCAGCGGCGACAGCCCGAGCACCAGCTGCAAGTACTGCGCGACAAACAGGAAGTATCCGACCGCCACGAAGACGGCCAGCACGTTCGTCGCCAGCGATACATTGAAGGAGGGTATCCGGAAGAGACTGAGGTCGATGAAGGGGTTGGTCAGCCTGCTCTGCCGGCGCACGAACAGCAGGCCGATGACCAGCCCGATCAGGATAAACAGGGCTGGCGCCAATCCGAAGCCATCCTGAGCGATCTGCTTGAGGCCAAAGATCACCCCCAGTATAGCCGCCAGCGACATCCCGGCGCTGACCAGGTCGATACCTCGCGCATCAGGGTCGCGATATTCCGGGAGCACGCGCGGCCCCAACACGAGCAGCAGGGCCATCACCGGCAGCGCCAGCAGGAACACCGAGCCCCACCAGAAGTATTCCAGCAGTACTCCACCCAGCACCGGACCGATCGCCCCCCCGGCGGAGAAGCTGGTGATCCACACGCCGATGGCTACCGAACGCTGCTTGGGATCCGGGAACATGCTGAAGATCAGGGACAGGGTCGATGGCGCCAGGGTCGCCCCGGCAATCCCCATCAGCGCCCGGCTCGCGATGAGCATCGCGGGGCTGGTCGATAGGGCAGCCAGCACGGAGACCGCGCCGAATGCAGTAGCGCCAATCAGCAGCAGCCGGCGGCGGCCGATCCGGTCGCCCAGGGTGCCCATCGTGATCAGCGACCCGGCCACCATGAACCCATAGATATCCACGATCCACAGCAGCTGGACGCTGGTGGGCTTGAGGTCTGCGCTGATCGTCGGCACCGCAAGATGCAGCACGGTCAGGTCCATGGCGTAAAGCACGCAGGCAAGCGCCAGCACCGCCAACCCGATCCACTCCCGGCGTCCGGCCTTGGGTGGGGGGGCTGGTTTCCCCTGAGATCCTTGTTCCAGTTCATTTTCATCTGTCATCACTACCTCTATTCAACATACCCTTAAGAAAAAATTAAATACCCCTTTTCGGAGTATCATAGATGATTATAGAACAAATATTCTCTTTTTCGATGCACCTGTACTATACAACTTTTATTCAAAAAGTCAAGTATTAATTTCATAAACTAACGGTTAATGTTCTTTTATTGAATTATTAACAATTCGTTAGTATACTGGGGACAATGAATATACGAAGTTACAATCAGTTCTGCGCACTGGCCTATGCTTTGGATATCATCGGCGAGCGCTGGACTCTGCTCATCATCCGTGAGCTCCTCACCGGTCCGCGTCGTTTTAAGGACCTGTTAGCAGGGCTGCCTGGGATCAGCACCAATCTGCTCTCAGAACGTCTTAAAGGCCTGGAGCAGCAAAACATCATCCACCGCCGTGTCCTCCCCCCACCTGCGGGATCAACCGTGTATGAGCTAACTGCTTTGGGTCAGGCCCTGGAAAAGGCAGTCCTTGAGCTGGGAAGGTGGGGAAGCCAGTTTTTACCAGCTTCGCTGGAGGGTGTTGCCTTGCCAGGTTTGGGCGCCATGGCGCTGGCCATCAAAGCCTTTTTTCACCCGGAACAGGCGCAGGGAGTCGAGGAAACCTTTGAGCTCCACCTCGGTAATGAGGTCCTTCAGGTACATATCCAACAGGCTGAGCTTCAAGTTCGGCAGGGTGCTGACCAAAAACCAGATGTAGTCTTCCATACCGATATGCAGTATTTTGTGGGTGTATTTGCCGGTCAGCTGAAACCGGAAGAGGCCATCTCTGCGGGGCTCATCCGGGTCGAGGGTGATCCTGACGCTCTAAACCGGTTCCTTAAAATTACCGGGATTCCAGGCTCGCGAGAATGAGCGGATAGAGCTCATTCAAGGGAAATTATTCCACCTGCCTTAGTTTAGTTTTGGTTCGAAACTATCCTAGACTCCTGGCGGGTCTCTGGCGGCTCCGAATGCTCAAAGCAGCCCGATGCTCGCAGCGGCCGAAGGTCTGACCCGCGGGTCTTCGCACAGCCAGCCCTCCCTTGGCAGTTGCCACCGGGTAGGCCTGCCGTAAATGCCTGCGCCATTGAAGTCCCTGCTCCTGGCGGGTCAGCCCAGCCGCAGGTGGCGTCCTGGGCCAGGGAGACCCGCCAGACTCGGAGAGCACCAATAACTAGTTTAGGTTTTCGCATCGCTGCAGTTCTACTATTCGTTGTTCCATCCTTCCCCCCTCTACAGGAATCCCCAATTCTTGCGTCATCATCCGATATCTTGCCAATCAGGAAATACTCAAATTCCTTTTCTATTAGGATCAATATTATCCTATATATATTTTATCATTACAAGTGAAGTTGAAAGCTGGGGCGATGTCATCCTGAGGGAGCGTTCTCCGCGACCGACCCAGCCCCTGCGGCCCGGACGAGGTTCTGATTCGCTCAGCATGACATGGGTTTGTGCCTTTCGTCCCAGGACTAAGATGCCCTGTAACCAGGCATATGGCTACTGACCTAAAATTTGTCAGGAGAAGTGATTTTGAAAACAAAAGCAGAAGAGCGGATAAACATGACATGGTCCGAAATTTTCGCCAGGCGCCTGGAACGGCATGCGCTGTCCGCTCCGTCCAAAGAAGCCCGGCCGGCTGATATTGCCGGCATCCTGTGCGGCGCGCACGCCCAGGTTATGTCCGCCGCGGAGCTGTCTCTCGGGCTGCGTCTCGCGGGTGCCACCCGGATGGGTGTCCGCGCAGCCCTGTGGGACGAGCGCAGCCTTTTGAAAACTTTCGGACCGCGCGGTACCGTGCACCTGCTGCCCACGCGGGATCTGCCAATGTGGACCGGCGCGCTTTCGGCAATCCCCCCTTCCCCGAGCGCTTATCCGGAAGGCGTGCGGCTGACGCCCGATCAGACCGAGGCGGTTATCGAGGGGATTGCGGCCGTGCTCGCGGATGTCGAGCTGACCGCCGATGAGCTGACCGGGGCTCTCGTCGGCCGGGTGGGTTCCTGGGCAGGCGACCTGATCGAAGGTGGTTTTCAAGGGATGTGGCCTCGCTGGCGCCAAGCCATCGTCACGGCAGCCAACCGGGGCGCACTGTGTTTTGGCCCAAATAAAGGCCGCAATGTCACTTACACCAACCCGCGCCACTGGCTGCCCGGATTCCAACCGGCCGATAGCCGCACCGCCCTGGCGGATGTGGTTAAACGCTACCTGGTTGGATATGGCCCCGCTACGCCTCAACACTTCGCCCGCTGGTTTGCCGCACCCCAAGGATGGGTAGCAAAGCTGTTTGATTCCCTTTCCGCTGAGCTGCAGCCAGTAGAAATCGATGGCACGCTTGCCTGGGTGTCGTCAGGGGATATCGTGTCACCATCAAAGCCTCCAGAGGGCGTCCGGCTGCTGCCTTACTTCGATGCCTACGTCGTGGGATGCCATCCGCGCGAACGGGTCTTCCCCGGCCGGGCCGCAGAACGCGCCCTGGCTGGCGGGCAGGCAGGAAATTTCCCGGTGCTGCTGATCGACGGGGTAGTCGCTGGAGTCTGGCACCAGCGCCGTTCGGGCCGCAAGCTGGACATCACGGTCGAACCTTTCGGCCGGCTGACCTCAGCCCAGCGCCGCGAGCTCGACGACCAGGTAGCCCGGGTCGGGGAAATCCTCGAAGGCAGTCCCCGCTTGGCGATTGGCACAGTAACCGTTGGCGCGCATGCATAATAATGCTATACTGGGTGGCTGGCTTCGATCCTCATGCTAGCCATTAGGATCGCCAGGGCGGGTATGCAGGGTCAATTCCCATTGAGCGGTATTAATGGTTTACAAACCCGTCCAAATATGGGGACCACGCGGATATCCGCCTCGTCGATCAGGCCGTCCTTTACTGACCTTTCGTACAGTCAGAACCCGATCCAACGATCAGTGTGTCGGGCTGTATTCAAATGCTATGCTGTGAGTGGGATGTACTATGCCTCAAGATAACCAGATGATAATTTGCCGGATCGTTGGCGGGAGCGCTGCTGCGGATGGAAAATGATTCTTTTCTCAATAAAACGGCTGCATCTCCTCAGGTGAACCGTGAGTTCAGTGTGGCGGATGAGCATGTGTATAACCGCTCCGGCCCGGTCCGCTGGATTCTTTCGCACCTGGTCCGCTACCCGCATTTCCTGGCCAGCTTTCTCTTTGCCGCGACGCTGACCAATGTGTTCTTTTCCACGATCCCGCGTCTCACCGGTGTGGCTTTCGATGAAGTCCTTAAGCCAGAACCCGACCCGGGACGCCTGCTCACGATTGCCCTATCGATCCTGGGTCTCGTACTCGTGCGCGGGTTGCTGGATATCACCAACTCGTGGTCCGTGGAAACGCTCGGCCAGCGTATGGAACGCGATGCGCGCGAAGAGCTGTATATCAGCCTGCTGGGTAAAAGCCAGACCTTCCACAACCGCCAGCGCGTGGGCGACATTATGGCGCGGGCCACCAACGATGTGCGCCAGCTCAATCCGATGATGAACCCGGGCGTTTCGCTCATCACCGAGTCGATCATCGGCATCATCGCGCCCCTGGTTTTCATCGCCTTCCTGCGGGTTGAACTGCTCGTGGCGCCGGTGCTGTTTGTGATTGCCTATATCTTTGCCTTACGCCGCTATACCAACCAGCTCAATCCGGTCGCAGGCGAGCAGCGCTGGCGCTTCGGAGAGATGAACGCGGGCCTGACCGAAACCATCACCGGGATCGAGGTCGTGAAGTCTGCGGCTCAGGAGGCCCAGGAGAGGCACAAGTTTTTGGAGAATGCCCGCCGTGTGCGCGACCTGTTTGTCAAGCAAGGTGAGATCGAAGCGCGCTACCTGCCTCTCCTGCTGCTCGGGATTGCCTTTACCGGCGCGTTCACCCACGGAATCTGGCTGGTGTCTCACAACCAGCTGACCATCGGAGAACTTGTTGCCTATATGGGTCTCATGGGGATCTTGCGTTTTCCGGCGTTTATCTCCATCTTCACCTTCTCTCTGGTGCAAATGGGTCTTGCAGGCGCCCGGCGCATCCTTGAATTGATGAAAGAGGAAACAGAGCTGGACGAGAACAAGGAAGGCTACACCGCACCCATGCGCGGTGAGATCGTCTTTGATCATGTCACATTTCGCCTGGATAACGATCCCGACGGCCTGCCGGTACTCCGGGATGTTTCATTCAGTGCCGCGCCTGGAGAGACCATCGCGATCGTTGGCCAGACCGGTTCGGGCAAGACCACTCTGACCAAGCTGATCAACCGCACGTACGATGTAGGCGAGGGCCGCATCCTGATCGACGGCATCGACGTGCGCGATTGGAACCTCGACTCGCTTCGCTCTCAAATCTCGACCATCGAACAGGACATCTTCCTCTTTTCCCGCCCCATCGACGAGAACATTGCCTTCAGTCTGGGTCAAAATGCCGATCAAGCTGCCATCGAATCTGCGGCCAAAGCCGCCCAGGCGCACGACTTTATCATGGGATTTGCCAACGGTTATAAAACGGTGGTTGGCGAGCGCGGGGTAACCCTTTCCGGCGGCCAGCGCCAGCGGATTGCGATCGCCCGCGCCCTGCTCACCGACCCGCGCATCCTGATCCTGGACGACTCAACCAGCGCGGTTGACAGCGCTACCGAAGACCAGATCCAGCGCGCCATCAAGCGCGTGCTCGAAGGCCGCACCACCTTGCTGATCACCCACCGCCTCTCCCAGATCCGGCGGGCGGACAGGATCCTCGTGCTACACCGGAATGAGATCGTCGACCAGGGATCCCACGAAGAGCTCATGGAGCGCTGTGATCTGTACCGGCGCATCTTCGCCCGTTATGAATAAGCCGGTTCCGATGCAATACAGCTCGCGAAGCCGCTCCGGTCGGCCGAAGGTCCTGGCGTCCTGCCTGCACCTGGGCGCAGGCACAGGTGGGCCAGGGAGACCCCCTTTGAGCTTATTAACGCTCGCAGCGGGTCTCTGACCCGCGGGTCTTTCGATAACACGCTGGCCTTGCCCAAGACACGGGGGTCAGAGACCCCCTTTGAGCCTATGCGCTGCTCTCAGCGGCCCGATGCTCAAAGCGGGTCTCCCTGGACTGTCCGTCGAGGGCAGGCTGACCCGAGTCTCTACGCACAGTCAGCCCTCGTGACCCCGAATCTCGGCTCACGGTTCACGGTTCTTAGTTCTTAAGGAGACAGTTATGGGTTTTATCATGGACGGTCTGGACGCTGAGGCGTACGACCGCGAATATAAAGATCGCCAGCTGCTGGAGCGCATCATTGGATATTTCCGGCCCCACCTTCCCACGATGGTGAAGATTGCGGGTTTGATCGTGCTCAATTCGGTCATGGATGCAGCCTTCCCGTTCCTGATCGCCAGCAGCCTCGACCAGCTGCAGGGCGCGGCTGACTTGAGCCAGACGATCTGGCAGCGTACGGCCTGGCTGATCGTCGCCATTTTTTTGTCTGGCGTGCTCTCGTGGACTTTCAACTTTTTCCGGCAGAAATTGACGGCGCGCACGGTCGGGAATGTCGTGCTGAAGCTGCGCCAGGACGCCTTCGATGCCGTCCTGGCCCGTGACATGTCGTTCTACGACGATTACTCGTCGGGAAAAATTGTCAGCCGGGTGACCTCAGATACGCAAGAATTTTCAAACGTTGTGACCTTGACCTTGAGCCTGATGAGCCAGGTGCTGATCGTGACGATTGTGGTCGGGCTGCTGGTTTTTATCAATTCGAGGCTTGCCCTGGTCGCGCTGACGATTGCGCCGGTCGTGGTATTTGTTGCCCTGGCTTTCCGCCGGATTGCCCGCTATACCACCACTCAAGCTCGCCGCGTGCTGGCCGAGGTGAATTCTACGGTTCAGGAATCCATCACCGGCATCGGCGTTGCCAAGAACTTTCGCCAGGAACAGCGCATTTACGCTGAGTTCAAACCGGTCAACGCCCAGACCTACCGCCTCAGCCTCCGCCAGGGCCTCACATTCAGCAGCATCTTCCCGGTTTTAGGCACCATTGCCGGGATTGGCACGGCCCTCATCGTCTACACCGGGGGAATGAGTGTCATCGGCGGCGTGGTTACCGCCGGCGCACTCTATCTCTTCATCGAGGGCATCAACCTCTTCTGGTTCCCATTGATCAGCATCGCTTCGTTCTGGAGCCAGTTTCAGCTCGGCCTGGCTGCCAGCGAGCGTGTATTCGCCCTGATCGATGCCGACCCGCGTGTCGTCCAGATCGACGATCAACCCGCGCCCCGCCTGCACGGCCGTATCGAGTTCCGCGATGTGGATTTTCGGTACACGGACAACGAGCAGGTGCTGGAAGATTTTAACCTGACCATACCGGCCGGCGAGACCCTTGCGCTGGTGGGCCATACCGGCGCGGGCAAGTCCAGCCTGGGCAAACTGGTGGCGCGCTTCTATGAATTCGAGAGCGGCCAGCTGCTGGTCGACGGCAGCGACATCCGTACATTTGATCTGCTTTCCTACCGCCGCCAGCTCGGCATCGTGCCTCAGACGCCCTTCCTGTTCGCCGGCACGGTAGCCGATAATATCCGCTACGGAAAGCCGGCTGCGACCGACGAAGAGGTGGTTGCCGTAGCTTCTCGGGTGGGCGGCGGCGATTGGCTGGACGCACTGCCCCAGGGGCTTGCGACGCCGGTCGGTGAAGAAGGCAAAGGCATCTCGATGGGCCAGCGCCAGCTCGTCGCCCTGGCGCGCGTGCTGCTCCAGGACCCGGCCATCGTGATCCTCGACGAGGCCACTGCCAGCGTCGACCCGCTCACCGAGGCCCAGATCCAGGAGGGACTGGATGTGGTCCTCGAAGACCGCACGGCCATCGTGATCGCCCACCGCCTGTCGACGATCCGTTCGTCAGACCGCATCATCGTCTTGCGCGAAGGCCAGATTATCGAAGAGGGCGACCATGCCTCCCTGATTGCCCGCCGCGGGCATTATGCCGAGCTCTATGATACTTACTTCCGCCACCAGTCGCTCGAGTACATCGAATCGTGGCGCAAACAGTCGGTGGATACCCCCGGAGATTGACCGGATGGATCTCGTATCCAGTCCGTGGTGCGAAACTGCTCCCGGCGGGTCTCCCCAGCCCATCTGTGCCTGTCCCGCCCGTAAGCCTTGACCCCGGAATCACCGACCCAACCGGCCGAAGGGGGAGGTCCTGCCCGCAGGAGGCGAGGAGTGCGGTGGGCAAAACCGCTAAGCCGCCCCCTTCGGGCAGGACCTACGGCCGCCCTCGGCTATAAGTCCCGGCTAAGTCCTGATGTCCTGGTCAGGTTGTTTTGGACGGGGCGGCGCCGTGTACCAGCCGGAGAAACCATTGGAAATGGTCAGCGAGTCTGGTACACGCCCTGCCGAGGACGGCAGGGGAGCCGGGTATCGCTCAGCCGCCGTCCTCGGCGGCGTGGTGCGCGAGCCAGTTTGACCATTGGAAATGGTCGGCGAGTCGGGCACAAACCCCCGCCGGCTGCAGGGGATGGGGGATACG
>Ga0105104_10000175_pt1 | contig 47126 bp, 17 predicted proteins | sample PPLLaktember2015_3_FD_87034 | JGI IMG/M metagenome (GOLD analysis project Ga0105104, IMG submission 87034) | Freshwater sediment microbial communities from Prairie Pothole Lake near Jamestown, North Dakota, USA - PPLs Lake P7 Core (6) Depth... | ecosystem: Environmental > Aquatic > Freshwater >... | reverse complement strand
ACAAATTAAATTAAATTAAAAACAAATTATGAGCAACGCACAAGTAAACTTAAATATTGATGAGGTAAAAGGATTCTTAACTCACATCATGAATAACAATCGCTTCTTACAGTCAGGCGGTAAGCCACCAGTAGCTGTGGAGATTGTTGGTGAATCAGGTATTGGTAAGACCAGTTCTGTATTACAGTTAGCCAACGAGACTGGAATGAATGTAGTGAAGTTAAACTTAGCTCAGATAGAAGAGTTGGGTGACTTGGTTGGTTTTCCAATCAGACAGTTCCAGTTATGCAAAGATGGTAAACCTTTACCTGGTATTCCAACTACAGAAAAACGTTTTGTAACTAAGACTATTACTGTTATGGAAAAGCAAATGCAAACTGTAACAGAAAACAAAACAGTTAAGAAACAAGTAATGGGTCCAGATGGCAAGCTTGTTCTTCGTGATGTAACAGTAGCTGTTAAAGTTGAGAAGGAAGTAGAAGTTCCTGTTGAGAAACAAGTTACAGAGGAAGAAATTGTACCTGTATCTTCTGAAGTTGTATTATCTTATTCTGAAGGTGAGTGTATCTGGGTAGATGAGAATGCAGTGAATGAATATGTAAAGCGTGGTTATGACTTTACCGGAAACAAGCGTATGTCTTATTGTCCTCCTGAGTGGATTGCTGACAAGCAAGGCGGTGGTTTCTTAATCTTAGATGACTGGAATCGTGCTGACACAAGGTTTATTCAAGCCGTGATGGAATTGGTAGACAGACAAGAGTATATCTCATGGAAGTTACCAAAGGACTGGCATATTTTATTGACAGCTAATCCAGACAATGGAGAATATTTAGTACAATCAATTGACTCAGCACAACGTACTCGTTTTGTAAGTGTGAATTTAAAGTTTGACAAAGATGTATGGGCACGTTGGGCAGAGACTCAAGGTATTGATGGTCGTTGTATTAACTTCTTGTTGATGCATGAGGAACTAGTAAGTACTCGTGTGAATGCTAGAAGTATCACTACCTTCTTTAACTGTATCAGCTCTATTGAAGATTTCTCTGCTGAGTTACCTTTAATCCAAATGATTGGTGAAGGTTCAGTGGGGCCTGAGTTCACTACTATATTCACTACATTTATCAACAACAAGTTGGATAAGTTAGTTAGACCTCAAGATATTTTATGCCATGACAATGGAGATTATATCATGGGTGAGTTACGCGGATGTATTGGTAAAGACCATAACTACCGTGCTGATATTGCAAGTGTATTAGCAACAAGGTTAATTAACTTTACAATTAATTACTCTGAGAAGAACTCAATTACACAAAAGCACATTGACAGATTAATCAAATTGGGTACTGAAGAAGCATTTACTGATGACTTGAAGTATATAGTTATTAAGAAGATACTTAACGGTAACAAGCAGAAGTTTCAAAAGCTTTTGATGAATGAGTCTGTAATGAAAATGACAATGAAATAATGGATGAATTAGTAGGAACACAGACAGTGCCGGTAATAGCCGGCACTACTGTTCTTAATGAACAGACATATGAGAGAATTTCTCAAATGTTAGCAAGCACCGATGAAGGTGATCACAAGATGGCACAGCTTATCTTAAACCAAGTAAACGTAGAACTTTCAATTTACTGGTTATGGCAATTGGCTAGAAAAGGTTGGTGGATTACACAAAGAATGGTTAATCTTAGAACAAAGGCAAGTAGACAATTCAGAGATAATACATCTTTATTTAGTTTATCAACTATGGGAGAGTCTAGCTTTATAGAACATGTTAATAAAAAAGGTTGGCTAACCCCAGAGATTTTCCAAAAACTGATGACTAAATTGAATTCAGATATTGTGTTTAGATTAAACGGTATAACCTGTTCCAAGTTCTATAACTTTACAATGGAGCTGAAGCCTGAATTCAAACACCTTAATCCTGAAGACAAACTAAAACCAGTAATTTATGACAATGATTAACAAAATAAAAACAAGAACCAGTTTAAGGTCTGATAGCAATAATTCAAAATTTATTGTAGAAACAGTTTATGTTATAGAAGACAGTCATATAAGCTCATCTAATTTGATCAACTCTGTTCTGCAAGATAAAGATTACACACCAGTAAAAGGTGATAAGATTTATATTTATCCAGGCTCAACTATTCCAAGATTTAAAATAAAAACATTTTGTGAAAAGTACAAGGTAGCTCTAGTAAAGTATCCTGATAAAGCCAATGTAAAAATCATAGGTGAGAATTATGGTAAAGATATTTTAAAACATTTTTATCATTCTTGTTATGTCCGTACTGAGTTACTTGATCATTTATATAAGTATGGTAATACTAATAATGACTTTATTAAGAAAGCTATTGATAGTTTAGAAAATCAAACATCTGAGCTTGTTCATCATGATTATCATATAAACCGTATTTTAAAAACAAGTTTTAGTACAAACATGTTATCAAAAGTTTTTGTAGAAAAAGAATTAGATGATGCTACTGATGAACATTATGATGACATAAGCGGTGCTTATATTAAAGATGAAGATGCTTACAAGAAACTTGTAGAGATCATTAATGATCCCAACATATATCCTGAGACAACTCTATTAAAGAAACTAAACACTGGTGGAATAATGGACGATGTACAGTATGAAAGTATTAAGCGTTTGTTTGAGAGTAGTGATACTTCTAACTGTACCTTGGCCATGGAAGCCATAGCTAATTGTGATTTTGAAAGAAGCGCTGTTTACTTGTTACTGTTAGTTCATGAGTATCATGATAAAATGTATGAGTCTCCTAATAGGAATCATATAAATTTTAAATCTTTTATGAAGTTCTTCAATGTAGACAACCTCAGATATCATTACAGCTATGATAATTTAATAGATGCATTGTTAAAACGCAATTTGTTAAATCAAACTAATCTTGATGTGCTTAGACCTTTGTTAACAGAGGAGGCTGAGTCAACATTATCAGGTGATTATTATACAATTGATAAACTGATTTGGTCAGATAAGATTGTAGAAGGCTTGCGTAACAATATCTTAGATGTAAATTTTAATACTGAGTTATATGAGGAACCAGAAGAAGAGTTACAGATAAAAGGGTTAAATATAAATGAAAAAATCTTTGACGTAATATGATTAAGAAAACCAAACAGGAATTAGAGGCTGAGTTTTATGCTCAGTCTTTGCTCCTAAGCTATTCAGGCTTAAACAAAATGCTTTACTCACCCTCTCTGTATTATAAGCACTATGTGTTACAGGAGCAAGAGGAAAAGTTAGACAGCTATCTTATAGATGGAAAAGTAATACACTGTTTATTACTAGATGATGGTTCATTCAACAACCAGTTCATACTTATGCCAAGCACACTACCTACAGAGAATACTCGCAGATTAGTAGATGCTATCTATGCAAGAGTGTCCGGAGAACCAACACTTCTTGAAAATTATTCAGTAGAGATATTGGATTATTTAAAAGAGATAAAGTTACACCAGGCTCTAGCGGATGACAAGAAAGCTCCATTTAAAACGGGAGATGAAAAAAGATTAGAGAAAATATTGACTGAGGATGCAAAGTCATACTTTGAATTTCTGAAGATCAAAGGTAACAAAGATCTACTAGATTCAGTTACCATGCAGCGTTGCGTAGATGCTGTGGAAGTTCTGCGCAATAACAATGAAGTATGTGAATTGCTTGGTCTATTAAGATCTGAAATGGATAATATAAATGTTTATAATGAGACATTGATTACTGTTGATCATACGGATAAACCATTTGGTTTAAAAGGTGTGCTTGATAATATAAAGATTGATCATGACTCTAGAACAATTTACATCAATGACTTAAAGACTACAGGTAAAACAATTGTGGACTTTCCTGAAACTGTAGACTTTTATAACTATTGGGCGCAAGCTGCAATATATGAAAGACTAGTAGTTTATCAACATGTTGATTTGATCACGCAAGATTATAAAGTAATATTTAATTTTGTAGTTATTGACAGGTATCAACAAGTGTATGTATTTGAAGTAAGTAAGGATACTTTAGCTGATTGGCAAATTAAACTAGAAGAGAAGTTGACTGAAGCGGCGTGGCATTATAATGAGAAGAATTATAACTTGCCATACAAATTTGCAAAAACAAAAGTAATTTTATAAAATAAAACACATATGCAAATAAAGTCTCTGTACAAAGATTATGTCCAAAAGAGTAGGATCTTTCTCTATCCTTCTTTGGACATAAAGCGTGGGGTTAGCGTAACCCCAATTGAAACATACATCGCCTGGAGTAATAATCATAAAGCTGAGGATGCTAAACTTAGCTGCCTGTATTATTTACGTGGGGATGATGAGTTCAAACAATTTGAGAAACAAAAACTTATAGGTAACAAGTTATTCCATGACTTTAAACAAGTTGAAGACAATCGCGGTGTGTATGTTTTTGATTTTAGTTCAATGAAGTCTGAATGGGACAATGTAATTAATGGTAAGTACTCTAAACTGACTCCTGATTTCAAGAGACGTATTAGACACTACATTGGTTTAAGTAATCCCAACTTACCCTATATTGATTCATTCTTATTTCCAGACAGATATTTTAAAATCTATGCTGAGATGATGGGTGTAAATGAGTCTGTTCTTAAAGAAGTAGGAGAGTTGTGTTCATTACCAGATATGAAACACGAGACTCTTAATATTTCTATAATGAATTTAGACATTGTGAAAGAAAAACATTAACTTAGTAACCTTAATTTTAAAATAAAAAATATGTCAGCAACACAACCAACAATGTTATTAGTAACATCCGCATGGCAAGGAAGAAAAGCTTTTAAGCTTATGCCAATTAGTAATGATTGTCCTTTTACAGAAGGTATATATGAACCTGAGGGTAAAATATTAATCATGATGTCCAAAGAGACAAAAGAAACAGTACACATGCTACCTAGGCTTGATGAGAACGGAGACCCCGTTATGACTAAAGCGCCACGTAAAAATGGTAAAACATTCAAGGAACAAAGATTACACATTGACACATATACAGAGCATTACATTTTAGAGAAAACAGAGATTATTGATTTGATTAAACGTGTTGCAGTTAATGCAGATACATTTAATTACATGGGCCACTTAGATGATACTTTATTAGTAACACCTGAGAAACCTAAAATTGAATTAATCAAATAAATAAATTAATAACACACACTTAATAGGAGAGCTCACACTCTCCTTTTTGTGTCATATAAGGGGAGACAGCTGAACTGAATAAAAAAGTTATGAGTAAAAGTCACTGGGTAATGGATTATGAAACTCTTTCCAATTGTTTCATAGCAGTGTTTCAACATTACATAGAAGATACCACAAAGGTATTTGTTGTGCATGAAACTCAGAATGATATAGAAGAACTCATAGAGTTTTTGCAAACTAATATCAAAAACAATGAATGGCATATCTCATACAACGGTCTTGCATTTGATGCTCAGATTACTAATATGATTCTTAAAAAGAAGAAAGAGTTAGTTACACTGACAGCAGCAGAAATTGCAACACTGGTTTATGTAAAAGCTCAGGATTGTATCACCAGGTCTAATGACGGCGCGTTCCAAGAGTTTAGTGAAAAGGATATACCTATTAGACAGGTAGATGTTTTTAAACTTAACCATTGGGATAATGCAGCTAAAAGCTCTAGCCTGAAATGGATACAGTATTCAATGGACTGGGATAATATCCAAGAGATGCCGCTTCATCATAGCACTGTAATAACGGCGCAACAAATTCCAATGATCATAGATTATTGTAAGAATGATGTGGGCTCTACTAAAAAAATCATGGAGCTGAGCAAGGATCAAATTAATTTAAGAGCTAATCTTACTGCAGAGTATGGTATATCTTTATACAGCGCATCTGAACCTAGGATCTCTAAAGAGTTGTTCTTGTTATTCCTATCTAAGAAGACTGGTATAAGTAAGTATGATTTAAAACAGTATAGGACTCAGAGGAACCTCATTAACATCAAAGATATTCTTGTCCCTTATCTTAAGTTTAGTACACCCGTGTTTCAGGACTTGCTTGATAATTTCAAGATGGTCACAATAAACGCAGCTAATACAAAAGGCGGGTTTAAGTATTCAATGCAATATAAAGGAGTTAAGACTGACTTTGGTTTAGGTGGTGTTCATGGTGCAAGAAAGAGTGGGATCTATAAAGCAGGTGATGGTATGATTATAATGTCCTCGGATGTTACAAGTTTTTATCCTAATCTGGCTATTAGAAATGGATGGGCGCCCGCTCATCTACCCGCACAAGAATTCTGTGATCTGTATGAGTGGTTCTTTGAAGAGAGAAAGAAGATACCTAAGAAAGATCCAAAGAACTATGTGTTTAAGATTATACTGAATTCAACATTTGGATTAAGCATTGATGAAAACAGTTTCTTGTATGATCCTCAGTTTGGTATGCAGATTACAATCAATGGTCAGCTGACCCTGATGATGTTGTATGAGATGCTAGCTGAAGGTATACCAGATTGTGTACCGTTAATGCAAAACACTGATGGTATAGAGATGATGATACCGGAGGAATACAAAGACAAATACTTAGCTATATGCGCTGAGTGGGAACAAATAACTAATCTGCAATTAGAACATGATGAGTATAGCAGATTGATTCTAGCTGACGTTAATAACTACATAGCAGTAAACACTGCCGGTAAGTATAAGTGCAAAGGTAGATTTGAGTTTGAGAACTTAGCTCTTCATAAAAACAAAAGCTTTTTAGTAATACCTAAAGCCCTGTTTAATTATTTTGTAAAGGATATCCCTCCTGAGAAAAGTCTGATGGAAAATAAAAATATACTAGACTATTGTGCTGGTGTAAAGATTAAAGGCAATTGGGAATTCCAAAGAAGATGCTTGAAGAAAGGTATATTAACCACTGACACATTACAGAAGACTATCAGATATTACATATCAGAGAAAGGCTGTAAGATTATGAAGGTTAATAAATATGACAAGAGAGAAATACAACTTGAGTCAGGTAAGTGGATGCAGGAAGATATGAGTAAGTTTCAAGAAAAACCGTGGTCACATTATTTTATTAATGAGAGGTATTATCTGGATAAGATATACAAGGAGATAGATAACATATGCCCAAAACAAATAACATTATTTTAAGATATGAGTAAAAGACCAAGCATGACAACAAAGGAGTATTTAATCAATGCTCCTTTACCTGAGGCCACAGATACATACACTGTGGTTCCTCACAAAGATGTAATAGAAAGAACAGAGCAAACCCTTGAGAAGATGGGATTTGAAATAGAACGTGAGTTCTATAAGTGCAACTTAGACGCAAAGATTGCACAAGGTATTTATCACTTGAAGTATGGTGATGACCCGGATATCGGCATGTTGTTTACATGGAGTAATTCTTATGATAAGAGCATGAGATTCAAATGCTGTGTTGGTGGTTATGTACATGAATCACTAGCATCTATTATTAGTGGTAACATGGGCACCTATGCGCGTAAGCATACGGGTGATGCTGACAGTGATGTACTAAGCACAATTGATAGTCAGTTAATAAACGCTGAGGAGTATTTCAAAGATTTACTTATTCAGAAAGACAAAATGTTAAACCTGATATTGACTAGTAAGATACGTGCTGAGTTAACAGGCAGGATGTATTTTGAACACGAGTTGTTTACAAGTGAGCAGCTATCAATAATTGGAACTCAATACAAGAAATCTAGCTATGCTATCAATGGTGAATCAAATACTGTATGGTATATGTACCATGCAATACTGATTGCTTTACAAAGAGCGCACCCTAGAACATGGATGGAGCAGCAGATTATAAGTCATAACTTCATAGAAAAAGAGTTCATGCTTGTTAATACAAAACAGGATGACGTTTTAAATGAAAGTGAACCGGAAGTAATAAGTAATCAAATCACTATACTAGATGTAATAGCAGAAGTTGAAGCTGAGCAAGTTGTTGAAGAAGAGGTTGTAGAAGATGTTGTAGAAACAGCGCCGTGGGATGAAGAACCTGTTACTTTAGAAGAAGAAGTTGTACCTGAAAAATCTGTTGAGTTGTTTTCAGCCTTAGTAGGAGAAGATGAGTCTGAAGATGACGGTTGGCCTTGTGTATCTTGTAACGAGATGCAAGGAGCAGAAGCTGTATGGAATGATGGCCAATTGTGTAGCAGGTGTGCTGATGCATCAATGATTACTAATATTAATTTAGAACTATAATGGAAGTAAAATGCCCACACTGTCAAACAGTAATAGCAAATTATACATCAATGAAAGACCCTGGAGATATACCCTCTCCAGGGAACTTGATGATATGTATAAACTGTTTATCATTATGTAAGTATGATGAGCAAATTCAGTTGGTTGAATTAACTACAGAAGAAAAGGAAGGTATGCCCGCTGAATTGTTAATTGAAATTGAAGGAATGATTAATGCACTTAGAAAGAAGAAAGAATTATGAAAGAACAATTAAAAGCCGTGGAAGAATTTCACAACGTGTTTATGCAAACAAATGGAGAAGAGCCTCAATTAATAGCCGAGAATGAATTTTTGCTCCGGTATAAATTAATGGCAGAAGAAAATGATGAATACAAAGAAGCTTGTTGGAACGGAGACTTAGTTGAGATAGCTGATGCCCTTGGTGACCAATTGTATATTCTTTGTGGAACTATACTGAAGCACGGTTTACAACACAAGATTGAAGAAGTCTTCAATGAAATTCAACGCAGTAATATGAGTAAGTTAGGAGCTGATGGTAAGCCTATCTTCAGAGAAGATGGCAAGATTCAGAAAGGCCCTAGTTATTCACAACCTGATATTAATAAAATATTATCTAAAAACAAAAGTTAATTATGCTAAGAAAGATTTATCTGAGCATAGTGTTTAGTATGTTTATGGTAAATTGCAATGCTCCTGTAAAACCAGAAGCTAGTAAACATAATGACAACACTAGAGCTTATTCAAAAGAAGCAAAGGATTATTGCACTAAACATAAAGTCAACACTGACTTTTACATCTTAATAGACCTGAGTGTACACTCGGGTCTTAATAGATTATATGTTTGGGACTTTAATAAAAATGAAGTGACTCACAGCTTTACAGTCAGCCACGGTTGTGGAAAAAATATATGGGGATTTGATGAATCAAAAACTAACCCTACAATTAGTAACGCATTTGATAGTCATTGTTCTTCTATAGGCAAGTACTATATATATGAACGCGGTTATAGTAACTGGGGCATACATGTAAAGTATAGACTACAAGGTCTAGAAAAAACAAATAGTAATGCTGAAAGAAGAACTGTTGTATTACATGGTTGGGATGCTATAACAGACAATGAGATTTATCCTAACGGCACAGCAGAAGGTTGGGGTTGCCCAGCTGTCTCAAATAATGCCATGAAACTACTAGATAAAATGTTAAAACAACAGCAAAAGAAAACGCTGTTGTGGATTATTAATCCTGACCTATCCTCTCGGACAAGTTGAGGGGTACAAAGTTAGATTATAGAGGAGAACCTTACGGGGTTCTCCTTTTTTTTCCAACTAGATGTTAAGTTATCTCTTGGCAGACATGTTTTGTGCCTTATCCCAGTTTGTAATCATATCACCTGGTGAGATGTTAGAACCTGTTACACCAAACATCTTACCTATATGGGCCCATATCTGACGACCGCCTTGTTGTGACCAGTTGAATGGACCACTACGGCGTTTATAAAACTGACGTTCATTACCTTCCCATATATTAACCAGGTCAGTTCCTATACGTTGCCATGTATCTGTTGTTGGTCCAAAGGCTAGTGACTTAAGATCCACAACAGTTGATAAGTTATCAAGACCCATACTTGGCCATGGAATAAACTGCTCATTCTCTGAACGGATCTGAAGCATTTGATTCATAGCGTGCAGTTCCATGAAACCAGCTAAGTTAAATTCTTGTCCAGGCTCTTCATCAGCTAAGAAAGGTATTGTCATTTTACCACTCTTCTCACGTAGTTTCTTGTATCTGTCTTCATCGTCTTCATCCCATCCAAATAAAGGCCCCATTAATAGACCCATTAAATAAAGCACACCAACTTCAGTAATGATTCTCATCCAAGCTGCTCTATCTTCTCTAGTCATATCATTTATGTTTCTATTCTTGATAGCACCAAGTAATGATTTAACAGCTTGCACATAATAACCTTCATCAACTTCACCATACCCTGGAGCCATACGCTTTCTTCCAAACCTGTTAATACTCATTGTGATCATGTGCTTTTTAAGGAACTGCACAAATCTAAATGCTATAAGACGTTGCATCAAAGGCTGATCAAGCTTGGCAAAAGCTCCATCCAGTTTTGTATTAACAGCACCAACTTTATTTTTAAATGCTTTGAATTCAGCACCTACACTCATGTTACCTTCTTCATCGTAAGTAATACCCCACGTAGGATCAATACCCGCTTTAAGTTGTATCTTACCCTGAGCATTAAGTTCCCATGCATCCATGTAATCAATCATCTGATTACCCATAGGTATTTTTTTCTTGAACATCATGCCGGCAAATGTCTGCATGGTTGCTTGTACCTCAGTCCATTTACGGAAGTTATAAAACCAACCCGTACTCACTACATCTTTTGCAAATGTTCTTGTGATTGACTCATGAAACTTTTCTTGAAATCTATTAGGGCTTGGATCAAATATCTCACCTATCTGATGCTCCAGTGACTTAGGCCCCTTAGCATAGATATCAGAACCACTAAGCTTCATCATGTATTTCATTGACCAAGCTTCTCCCTTAAACAAAGTACTTACTGTAAGATCATTACCTGCTGAAGCAAGTATTAAACTCTGAAACTTTTTAGTAAACATGTTCTTCACAGCAGATGGTATGTTAAAGGCAAAGAAGGAAAACGCTGCTTTACCAAACAAGTGTCTCTGTACATTCTGTATCCATGGGATATCTTTACCAAATCCTGTTATAGACTGGCCCTGAAAGTCACGTTCATAGTACTGGGCAATTGCATCCTTACGGATATACTTACCTTTTTTGTTTACATAAGACGTAGCACCAAAGTTTATAAAGTTTGAACGGTTAACTTTATCTAGTTCCTTAAGTTTATTGTTAGGGTCTTCAAGTAAGTTCTTTAAACCTTGAGCAATAGGATTCATTTTAACCAACTGCTTATGGTGTTCAGCGTTATAGATATAACGTAATACACCACTTATAACATCTGTTGAAGTATCTTTAAGTTCTAGATTAAACAAGCCTTGCATTGGTATGTTCTCTATCTGGTCATTAAAACCATCAGCTCTAACCAACTCGTTAGCCATGTCAGCATTGAAAATACTACCCTGCTCATCCATTGCTCCCGTGAAAAATTGCTTAATCTTTGTAAGCATAGCTGAAATAGGACTAAGCTTTTCTGCAGCTGTTCCCTTTATACCTTTTGCTTGGGCAGCTTCTAGACCACTCATTCCGTAGCGGGGGAAATCATAGTATAACTTACCACGTTTTGAAAGACCATCCTGTGATTTTAAGTGTTGCTCTTTAAGGAACTCAAGAATCTTAAATAGTTTAGGATCATTTTTTTGTAAGTCAAAGTAAGCCTGGTTGTAATAAGGTGAATTAACATCTTGCTTAGGTAACCACTCTCCTCTGTTATCTTTATGTACACCAGTTATTAATTTAACTTCACCTGTATCTTTATCATAACCATTTTTGTACTCTTTTTTTACAACTCTTGTAAAGTATTTAAGAGACGGCTTTGTCTCATACATGTTTGGGTCATTAGGTTTAATAATGTTCCATACATATAATCTCTCATAGCTTGTTACAGACTTTGCATCTTTGTCTCTATAATTTTTCTCAAGGTGATTTGCTTTAAACCATTTTTCAAACTCAGGACTCTTAGCAAACATCTTGCTTAATACACTCGGATTATAAAGCTTATCCATGTTGCTTGCATTAAACTCATTGAAGTTTAATTCATCATACACTTCTTGTGAGTCTATTATATCCATCCAGTGATTAATAGCATCAACATAATAAGTAGTCGGGTCTTTAGTTTGTAGCTCTCTAAGATCTCCAAACAAGCCTGTAATCTCAGCACGTTCATTCTTAGTAAGTCCTAGTGAATCTTGCCTGTTTAGTAATTCTTTAAACTTCTCAAACTCATCTGGTTCTAGTTCACCATTCTTTTTTTTCTTTTTAGACAAATCAATTAAAAGCTCCATCTCGTCACGCGTTAATCCTGAGTAACCTGCCCATTCATTACGTGCATTCTCCATCTCCTCTTGAGCTTCTTTGATAACAGCCTTACGTTCATCAAGCATGTCTGAACCAATAGGTTGTCCGTCACTATCTCTGTAACCAGAAGCAATGTCCAAGATAGTTTTAAATGATTCAGTAAAATCAGTCTTCTTAGCCTTAGTTTCAGCAGAGACTAATTTATCTTCTAAGTCTTTTTTTAATGCTCTGTCAGCTGCAGTTTTAATACCTTTAGCCTCAAGATCTTTTAATTGTTGTCTAAGTCTAGCTGCAGGTCTTCCTAATATCTCTTTAAGATTCTCAATTATTTTAGAACGTGTTTCATAAAACTCAGGTTTAATTTTAGTAACCGTATTTGCTTTAATCCACATATCACGATAAGCTTCAAACTGATCCTCAAACTCTTCAGTACCTTCTTCATATTGTAATGAGATTAAGTTGTCACGGATCTGTTGTTCCTTCTTAGCTAGTTCATTCTCATATACACCAGTTCTAGGTTTATACTCATGGAACTTGCGGGTAAGATCTCTATGTTGTTGTAAGCGTTGGGCAACTTCAAGATCAACACCTGTTTTCTTTTGTCCGTTTAAGTAATAGGAGGAATATAGTTGGTTGTACTCTTTCCACAGATCGTCCATCTCTTTAGTGTTATCTACTAACTGGTCATCTCTATTAGCTGCAAGATTAATAATCTCCATTCTATTAAAGATTTCATCTCTCAAGAACTTAGCTCTTTGTCCTACAGTATCTGATGCATCTTTACCAAGCAAGTCATCTTTTTCATAGTACTCATCAACGTATTCTTGTTGCATCCATTTACGCATGTGAGCATTCTTCTCTGCAAGCTTAGCAGCAAACGCTTCCTGGTTCTCTTTACTACGGTCTCTGTTATAACGGTCACGTAAACCTTTTAACTCATTGTTAAACCTATCAACATCATATCTATAATCCTTGTAAGGATTAAGCATTGTCCACACTTCTTTTTGTTGGAAAGTACCATTCTTATCAATGTATCCAAACTTATCCACAAAGCCTATCTTTTTACCAAGCTCTCCTGGTTTTAAAAACTTTATGCCAGCATCGTCAATCATTTCTTTAAGTGGTCCAGCTATATCAGTAACTCTAGATTGTACTCTAGCTTCCATCTCAGTCATGTTGTTTTTAAAGTACAAAGCAAAGCCGCCAATTACAGGGTCACTACTATAAAGGTATCCTTCAAAATATGACTCAACGTATCTAGCATCGGCTCCCTCACCACGAATAGCACGGGCAACTTTTTCACGAGACATTACTATACCATCAAAGCTGGCTTTCTTACCAATCTCTAAATCCTTACTCTCTTCATAAGTTAAATCCTGACCTGATTCCTCTTTAGCCTGAAGCATTTTGTAACGTTCATAGTCAGCCTTATTCATACCGTAGAAACTAACATACTCTTTATTTATTGCAGCTTGGCTAGCGTTCCGGTCTTCTAATCTTTTAATCTTTTCTTTAAATAACTGCTCAGCTCTATTAGACATGCTCTCCCATTGTTCCCATAAGATATCAGAGATACCTTCATTGTTCATCTGGTTGATGTGTTTAGCAGAAGTCTTCATAGAAGTTTCTATACTACCAAGCAATTGATTCATTGGAGAATCAGATTTGGCACCTGCTTTAATCATCATATCCTGTGCTTCAGAAATATACTTTTGCCAGTACTCAAGTACTCGTGCATAGTAGTAAGCTCTGTGTACGTTGTCTCTATTAGTAGAGTCTTTTCTTAATTCATTCAAGTGCTCTTCCATTTTAGTCATCATGACTTTTAAACGGAGCATAGCGCCTACCACAGATTGTACCTGACTCTGAGTCTTTTGGATATCTTCAATCATTGATTCAGCTTTGGTTTCAAGCTCACGGGCATAACGGGATACATTAGCACGCATCTCCTGTAAGTCACCACGGTTGTATTGATCGGCAAACAAGTTAATCATCTCCTGATAATTCTTGTTCTTCATAATCATTTCAATTTGGTCAGTAGCACCTTCATAAATTCTTCTAGCCATAGCCATCACAGCTTGGCCTTTGTCACCTTCAGTAGCTTCCTTTAAATCATTCACATAATTTTGAAAGTCTTGATTATATGCAACAACATCCTCCTGGCTTACAGTCTCAGTGTTTATAATAAAGTTCCCGCCGGCATGTAACATCTCGGCAAGCTTGTCAAGTGAAGTAGTTTCATCCAACTTGGCTACATTTACTTTATTGCCAAAGACGCTCCTCAACATCTTTTTAATAGCAGCTAATATATTGTTAAGTGCTTTAGCTAATCCGGTGCTTGGTTTAATACCCGCTTCTTTAAGCATTGCTCCTCTAGTAAGTGCTTTAACAATTACTTCTTCCGCAACAGCTTTCTCTAACTTAAGTCTGATAGCATCTTTCTCTTCATCTTCAACAGCATTGTCAAGCGCATTTTGTAAATCTTGATACTCCGCAATAGCTTCATCCAAAAGAGTCTGGTCAGCTCTAATAGCGTCCATATATAGTTTTTCAAATAGAACAGGGTTGTCCTGTTGTATAGTGCGAACAATTGGGTGAGCAAATTCATGGAAAGCAAGTTCTGTATTAACCATATTATTAATGAAGTATACAGTGCCCCCGTGGAAAAATGCGGGTGCTCTACCTATAGTGTATGGGTTCTTGGAATTAGCAGTGATGATTACTGCTTCCTCCGGTGTAATGAAAGAGTAATTAATACCTGTTGCCTCAGAAAGTTTGTTTAAGACTTCCATAGCACGGCCGTTACTGTTATCAGTAACAGATAAAGATTTAGTATTAATAGGTTGTACTACGGAAGCAAAGCCGTAGAGTGTATCTGGGTCAGTAAGTACAGGGTCATTAGACTTAGCAGCTATAATATTTTTCATATCTGCAACAAACTTATCATGACTTGCTATAGGGTTTACTACTTCCCTAGCTTCAAGTTTAGCCATCACCTGTTCAGGTGTACCAATAGGCCGGTTATTCATTTCAGCTTCCATGAATTCACGCATGGCTTCTCTATTACCTAGAGCAGGGTTATTAGCAATAGCATCCCACTGTGCTTTCACAGTAGGATTACTAAGATTAGGACATGTTATCATATTGGTTATACTATATTGTTAAAGCAAAAGCTAAGTGCTGTGTCAAGCATGTCATCAGTAACCTCAGAAGCAGCTTGGATCGGGCTCTGTTCCCCAATGTATCCAAGTACCTTTTCATAGTTAGGATTAACATACCCAAATTTCTCAAATAGCTGCTCAGACAAATATACGAAACTTGATAATGCAATAGGCTTAATATCACCAATTAATTTTCCAGTGTTAGGGTCAGCTCCAATCATGTGCTGTCCAATACCATTAACAGGAAAGTCAAGCGTCATACCCGCATTCTTTTTCTGTTGCATAGACTGTATAGTCTTATCAATTTTCTTTTTAAGAAAGGGGTCCATAACCATACCGTTAATTGGACGGGGGGTTTTACTATCATCTTGCACATCTTGACCATCACGTGTATCTTGTGGTATATTACTTACTTGTGATTGAATACTTCCAATAGCTGGTTTATTAGGCATACCTTCTTGTAAAGGCATTACTCTCCTCATAGTAATTGTAATTCTATAAGACCCTGGCTCATATGTTTTACCATCAATTTTAGTAGTAAGCTCTGGTAAAAAACTATCTTGTGCCTTAGGGAAAGTTCTATGCCATACTTCTCTATTTACACCGTCAACACCAAATACGTATCCAGTACCTGCTTTAAGATCAAGTTGTTTAGGACTGCCATCTCTTGATTCAATTGAGAAGTTACCTGTTCCACCAATGTTAATTCCTATAACAGGATAATTAATAGCTGACTTACTTTCATCTACATCATTGTGAGAACTAATAAAACTATTAGCTTCATAAAGATTAATAATAGCTCCATCATAATTAGTCATATCAACACCTGTAGCTTTTTGCATAAGCTGTCTAAATCTAGGTGTAATTTGCCCTAAAGGTTTACCATTAATTGACTGATCATAATAACCATACTTATTTTTATTACCTGGATTAATTACATCTGAAATGTTCATGGCTGTTTTACCAGGGTTATTTGATTTATAATCCCATCTTAAACCTAAGCCAATCATTTTACTAGCATCTGTTCCTTTATTGGTTTTAGCAGCTTGCTGTTCAAGATAAGGTTTTAATAAATCAAACAACTCAAGTTGTTCTTCTTTAGTTAAAGCTTCTTGATTTACATATATACCAGGTTTTACTTCTTCTCCTTTTGGTTTATCACTAGTAGATGATTGAGTAGATTTAATAGGAGATGTCCATCTAGAATAACCATTAAGTTTTTCTTCAGTATAACCCTTTTTTTGTAAATAATCTGCAACTAATTGATCTGATAAATTACCTTTAGAATATTGGTTTCCTATTCTAAAAGATGCACCAGCAACTATAGCTTTATCTAATAATGGTTTATACTTTTCAGATAATGTTTTTTTAATAGCTTCAGCCTCAACTTTTTTATCTACACCACCTCTACCAAAGTTACCACTACCTGATACCATTATTATATCATTAGCTGTATATGATCCTGTATTAGCTTTATTACCCCAAGCTTTAGAATACTTATCTGTAGAAGATACATTACCTTCTTTCATTATAGTACCAAATCCTATAAATTGAGTGGATTCAGAAGCCATCTGTATATCTTTAGAAGCATTACCATACATATCTGTAGGTTTTACTCCTGCTTCTACTAATGGATTAACAATAGTAGATGGTTGCTTACTTTCAACAGGCTCTACAGTTGGAGCTACGTCACCAGGAGCAACAAGACCATCACGTATGATTGGTGTACCTAAAACATGATTAGTAGCTACATATACTTTTTCAGAAGCTCTTGACATTGCAACATACTTAAGTTGTTGACGCATTTGTTCATCAGGAAAGCTGTTAATAGTATCAGCAAGTATGAGTACTTTGTTATACGTTCCTCCCTGTGACTTGTGAATAGTGTGAGCGTATCCGTAATCTAAAGTCTTTTTGACTTTTACTTTATTATTGTCAGATATTAGTTCTCTCATAAATGCCAAGCTACTTTCAAGTTTACGCGCCTCTTCAAAACTTTCTGCTGCTCCACTAAACAAACCACGAGACATAAAATCAGAACCTTGTTTATTTAAACGGTCTACCTCATTCATAAAGGCATTTAGCTTTTCATCTTTTTCATTATTATCAACAATAAATACAGTTTTAGCAGGCTCTTCAGGATCAAGAACATTCTTAAGTCTAACTTGAAAACCGTTAAACTCTAAAGTTTTATTACCTACTTCTATTGTTTTTGTAGAATCTTGCACTGAATCTACCATATAATCACCACTATTTATGATCAATGGTTGTTTAGTTTTATAGTCTACACCAAAGTTGTTATAACCCATTAGTAATTCACCTTCTACAATCTGTTTATCAGCTTCATCACCATAAAGTAAATCTCTTACTTTAGTATTAATTGCTTTAACAGCACTATTAGTTGCTGATAGAATCCTGAAATAAAGCTTGTTAGTCTTAAACTCTTCACTAGTATAATTCTCACCAATAGTTCTGGTTACAAAGTTAGCCTCATTAGAATACTCAACTCCTTGTGGACCAACCATTTTAGTTTGGTAATTTAAGTCTTGATCATTTCTTAAGTTAGTTGACTCTTCTAAAATTGGATTATCACCTGTTCTCTCAACTTTAGTAAGTTGTAATTTTGTACCTTGTTCAAGAGCTTTAGATAAATGCTTTTGCTTAACAGGTTTAAGTTGAGCTGGATCACCCATGTAAACAATCTTAAGATTAAGAACCTTTTTAAATTTCTCTAAAAACTCATACAGACTGTCATTAACCATTGATGCTTCATCAATAATTAACAAGTCACCGTTTTGAGCTTTAGCATTTTTATTAAGTTTGCCATCTTTATCAAATGCTGCAAACTCTAGATCTCTTAAGTCATAATCACCATCTTCTATTTTTATAGCACCTTTTAAACCAAACAATGAATGTAAAGTATATACTGCAGCTTTAGGATTTTTCATCTTAGTTACAGCATTAGCTCGGTGTGTTGGAGAACTGTATATAGGTTTAACAAATTTCTTTCTTAAATAATCATCAAAGATTGTAATAATACTAGTCTTACCTGTACCGGCATAACCAAGCAATGTAATCTGATTATCATACTCTCCTGGTTTGTTATAAAAATTCTCAAGAGATAACAATGCTTTCTCCTGTTGCTCATTAAGTTTGAATGGCGTATTAATAATAGTTCCGTCAGCAAATTTAAAAGTATTCTGAGCAGGTTGAGTAATGTTTTGTTGATCAGCGTTTTTGTTAGACCCTTGACTTTGCACCTTAGCCATTATTTCTCTTTTAACACCATTCTCATCAGGCCAGTTCATTTTGTTATTGCTTACCTGAGATATAATAGCATTGTTATGTAATGGACTTACCCAGTACTTAACATCTCTATTGGTTAGAGAAATAGGTTTATCCATAAGTAATGCAAAGTTGCTAGGACTAACTGCTAGTTTACTACCTGTGTCAGGATTATAAAGTTGCCATGTTCCATTATCAAGCTTTTTAGTCACAATGTAATTATCACCTTTGTATTCAGCATATACTCCCACTTCTAGTTTAGGACCTGAAACAAGGTTATTGATGATTTTTTCCTGTTGTTTAATCTCAGCTTTCATTCTTTCAGCTTCTTCTATTGAGATATCAGTTATAAGTGCATCATTTGGTATATTACCACTTATCATTTCATAACTCTTTTTAACAGGGAATCCAATAAGATTACTGTGTGTAGATAGAGAAGCATCGAATGCAGCCTCACCTTTTGTACCTTGACCAGCCTTAGTTCCATCAGTACCATTAAAGATGATTACTTCTGTAGGTCTGCTTTCAAGTATTTCAGCAGCTTGACTCATAGTTATAGCTTGAATAGTATCTTCTTTATTAAGGCTAAACTCATTAGCATGATAAAGCTTATTACCAGCATTATCAAAATAAAAATTATCTATTCTTGATTTTTTTTCATTAACCATTAATTCTTTTGGAGTTCCAACAGGCATTGCATCAACTTTATTTTTATCTGCAGCCATATCAAATTCAGGCACTGTGTAATCACGGTATGATGTTGAACCAGCTCTACTATTGATAGCTTTAAACTTTTTATAGTAACGTTCAAAGGTAAGCTCATTCATGTTGTCCATAAAGTCACCCATGTATTCACTCATCATTGCAGTAAACATCTCTTGAGGAACTACTCTTGTTAATGAGAATCTTCCACTAGTATTTAAACCTGATTGTAAAAATGCGTATAGACCAAACCTATTAAAGAATTCAGCAATACGAGTTCTCTCTTGAGAAGACTTAACATTGATCCTTAACTTAGTAGGATCAGACATGTCTTTTAAGTTCTGATGTAACAAGTTCAACTTAGTACCATCTAAAAGAGAATCTAGTAATTGTAAGTTACCAATACGGTTAGAATTGTTTTTATCATTACGGATTGTACCTGTAAGTATATTCATCAAGCTGTAGTTTTTTCTAAGCTCTGGATACAATGATGCAATCTCATTAAATTGATCAGCCATAGAGGTACGACTTTGGAACATCTTCCAAGTGTTATAAGTATTTTCTAAAGCCATGTCACGTAGAGTCTCTTCATAAACTTCAGTATTGATACGAGCTTCTCTCTTCTGTTTTGATTCACCTTCAAAAGTTGGCCCAGATTCTAATGCGTCTTTCAATTTGCGGGAAACATCAGCACGTTCTAATAATACTGACCATTTTGTTTTACCAGGATACATAGCTCTTAGTAACTCTCTCTCAATTACAAATTTGTAATAGGTATCAGGTGTAGGGAACGCTGCAGCATCTACATCGGCCGGCTTAATAATAGTACCATCAGGAAGAAGGGTTGCAGTTTCTAAGCTTGTGTTGTTAGATAATTTTGCAAAGTCTTGTCTCAACTTTACTTTATCCATATAAACAGTCAGTGCTCCCGTTTTATCTGGAGCTACAAACACACCATACTTAATACTAGGTGATAACTTAACACCAAGAGTATCCTGAATTACAAGACCTTTATAATCTTTAACCTTATCTATATCAAACTTGCGTATCTGATTTTGGAATAAAAAGCTTATCCAGTCATTTCTCAAGTTGTTTACAAATCTCTCATTATCACCAAAGGTTTCATCAACCTCATCTTTAAAAGTTCTACTTGTTGTTTTATTCAAGATCCACTTGTTAAGATTATCGTCATTTCTCAACTTAAATAGATTTTTCCATAAACCAATTTGAAAGTCTTGTGTAAAAAAGCTTCCTATTGGCGATTCATTTTTGATAAGATCTACTAGATTTTCAGGTAATTTACCATCAGCTTTTAAGTCATCAATTAATTGATTCTTACTTAAGGCTTGAAAAACATTATTAGTCTTAGTTGTATCAACATTTAAAGCCATTTTAAACTTAGTTGCTGAATTAGTCATCTCTTCTACTTCAAGGAAGTGTAAGAATATAGCCTCATCTTTAACGTCATAATTGTAATTCAATGGAGCTTCTGAATCTGATGATTCTTGTTGCTCTTTAACAGCATTAGCATAAGCATCAATTTTATTTTTTAAATTAGCTTCAACTTTATCAGGATTAAAGAAATCAATCTCAGATCCTGTTTTCTTATCAGTAAGTTCTAAGGTACGTTTATCTAAAAACTCTTGCTTCTTCTCATTATTCTCATTAAAGACAGCCATTTGAGATGCGTCATAACCTAGTTTTTTAAAGATTAATTTACGCGCTTCACCTCTAAACAAGTTAGGATTATCAGTTCCTTTACCCATAGGTCCAGCAAATGTACTTTTAGCTTGCTGCATTTCTTTTACATACTCTCTGATAATAGGTTGAGATACAAAATACACAGCTTGTTTTAAAGGTACACCCGCTTGAATTAAAAATAATAAAGATGGTGATATCTCTTTGTTCCCTTGTAAGTTAAAGATCCAAGCATCCTTAGCAATATCCACCCAGCCATTAATAAGCTGACCAATTATTGAAGAGATACTGTTATCATTATTAACATCCATCAAGTGAGATAATGAAATTACATCACGACCTTGATCATCTTGTAAAGTATTGTGATCAAATAATAAATCTAAACGTCTTTTAACATTCCTGCTACCCCAATACTCGTAGTTCATTCTAGCACCAATACGGTTAAACACTGTATTAAAAGTATTATCTACAGCTCCAAGACCTAAAGTTTGTTTACCAATACTGTTTGATGTATGCTTATACATGTTGTACGGGATCTCAAACAAACGGGTACCCGCAATACGAGAACTATCAGGTGCATCATATAAACGCTTCTTAGGATTATAATCCATAACCTTAGATGAAAGCTCATCAGCAAGAGGCTTAACAATATCAGTACCATTAGGACGTACAAGACTCACGTAGTTCTCTTTAAGAGACAATATGTTTTTCATATCATCTAATATTCTGTTCTCAAGACCTTCTTCAGTTTTACTGTCAAATGGAAACTTTACATTTTTATCAGAGTTTTCAGCTAGTATTCTTAATACAGCTTGATCTTCAACAGATAGTTCATCTGCTTTTCTGTTATCAATAACACGTTTAACATTCTCTGCTGATAGATCTAGGGTAGTAGATTTTTGTAACTCTTCACGTTTACCAGATCCTTCTTCTAACCAGCTAGCCCAATTTATACCGGAGGAAATATTAGGCATCATGAATGTAATCTTATCAATATCAAAGTCACCACCAGACTTAGCTACAATCTCAGAAGGAAGTATAACAATGTTACCAGCTTCTCTAGGTAAGAACTCATAAACTTCAGCAAACTCCATAGAGTTATTCTCTTGAGTAGGAATACGTGGTCCAGTGATGCTAACCATTTTACGGTGATCACCTATATCTAACCAAGACTCATCTTTAAGCAGTTGATTTAATCTCTCAATAGTACCAATCTCTTTACCATCTTTATCTTTCAAGTAAAGCAAGTTCTCAAAGCTACCTTGTAAAGCAATCTTAACTTTCATTGCTGAGGTTGTTCCATTTGGCCCACCTTTTCTTTTATAAAAAGCTAATCCATTAGTACCATACTTAGCCTTTTCTTCATCAGTAAGTTTGCCGCGCAGTGTATCTTCAAAACCAGCACCTGATACTTGGATCAGACCTTCTCCTTTAAACTTCTGTTTGACAAGACGTTTAACTACAATAGAGTTTAAGATCTTCTCAATCTTCTCTGCAGATAATGAATAAGATAAATCATGAGCAAGAGTGTTGTTTGTTCCTGATTTAATAAAGCCTATCTCATGCTCAGCTAAGTCTTGTCTGTCTAATTCTTTTATAATGAACTCAGCAAGTTTTTCATTGAATATAACATTACCATCTTCATCACGTTTAATGCTAGCTTCAGCCTCAAGTTTTTTTATCTTGAGCTTAGTTAAATCAGAAAGATCTTTCTCATAGTTTTTAACAAGTCTATAAAACTGAGAATTTTCTAATTTTTTTTCTAGAGAAAGTGATCTCCAAAGTTTTTCTCTTTCTTTAACAGGCAAATGCATTTCATAATCTGTAGGTACACCAGCTTCCATTAAACCATTCTCAATTAACTTACGCATTTGAGTTGGGAATGTAACCTTACCTTTAAAGTATGGAGCTATCTCTAACTGCTTTTTTAAGAATTGTAAGAACACAGTATTAGGTACCATGTCCCCTGTAGCATCTACTGTTCTATCTTGACCATCAACGCTAGAATAAAATTTATCTTTATCAGCTTTACCATCAGCATTAATTTTTGTAAAGTTTGATATCTTAGATCCTGACTCAAACATAGCAAAGTCAATACCTTTTTCCATCATTCGTGTATGTAAAGCACCTAGGTTTTTACCTTTAACTACATTAGGTATTAATGGGAATAAAGAAAATTTATACATAGCTGTTAACGGCGGACCGTCAATAGCTTTACCATCTTTGTCTTTATGTTGGACAGGGCCCCAGTACTGATACTTTTTAGTAGGGAAGAAGTTAAGCACTTCACTGTAATCAACAGGTTCTCCATTTATGATTTTATTATAAAGTTTGTCTTGAGGTGGTGTCCATGATCCTTCTAATATTGCAGTAGCTTTGTAAAAGTCAAAAGTAATCCAGCCTTGAGCATCACCTTCATTCATTTCAGTAAAAGCATATACACTACCATTTTTAAATGGCTCATCTATTGTACCTAGCTTACCTGTTTCTTTTCCTTCCTTGTCAACTTCAAAACCTAAAACTTTTTTAATAGCTTTTTCTCTGCTACCTAGTTTTTTTTCTTCAGAGTCTATTAAAGCATCAGCAATATCTTTAAAGTATTCGGAGCGGATATTGTTATCTTCAAGTATAGCTGACTGGAATGAACCATCACTAGCTAATTTCTTTGTTTGACCATCTTTGCCAAAGATCTTCATTTTCTCGGCATATGTATTTGACCGACCAGGAATAGTAGATAACCGGCTTTTATTATTTACATACTCAATAAAGACTGGATCACTTGCAATTAATCCACCAGTAGAACCAGCACCTGCATTACGTTTATGGAACTCTTCTTTTTCTAATTTGTATTGTGCAATGTCTCCATAGATAACAGCCATTGACTCAATATTGTGTATCCAGCTGTTTACAACAAAAGATTTTATTAAAGCATTTTTAACACTTTTATTAGTTACGTTTGCTTTATTAGCTTTATTAGCATCAGTTGCTGTTTTAACCATTAAACTCTTACTAATATAATTAGCACTGTTCATCATCCTACCAACTTGTTTAGATTGATTATCAAAGTACTTGGCTATTTCGCTATCAATATCATTACTAATATCTGGATCAACTCCTGCAGCTTCTGCTAAAGTAGGATAATTAGATAAGAATGCACGTGTCTTAGGACTAAGCACATCTTCAAAAATTACAAAGTTTTGACCCTCTTTTAAATATTTAGCGTCATATATTAAATCCTTTTGATCTTTAAGAGCTTTTAATTTAGCCATCCTTTGCATCTCAGCATCAATATATTTTTTTAAAATAGTTGATGCATGACCATAACCTGGCTCATATTGACTACCATTTGGTAAAGGCTGCTTAATAAAATCAATTGTATCTACATAAGATTTATTATCTGATGATCCTGGCGTTATTATACTACTTAACCATAAAGAGAAGGAAGTACCTTTATCAGCATGACGCATTAACTCTGGACGACCTATCACATTACTCACGTGAAAGTCAAGAATTAATTTTGTAAATTCATCAGCACTTGCTGAGGCAACACCTTCATCTCTCTTGTCACTTACAATTGATACACCAGATAGATTAGACATGTTGATTACAGCATCAAGATTTATATCAGAGCTTTGTTTACGTTTAGTCCCAACATCAGTAGTACTGCCTTTCTTATATTCATCCATTTTATATATGGAATTCAACCAGACAGAAGCTTTTGCAAACGGGTTCTTATCAATATCCAAGTGAGACATGAAAGGTTTACTAATTAAATCAGCATAATTTTTTGAACTGTTTATGGCACTAATCATAATACTTATACTGTTGTGTAAGCTTTGTTCAAATTGGATATTACCCTCAGCATTATTTACAGCATAGTTAGACGCGTAATCTGCAAATTTAACTTCTTCATTAGCTAGATCAGTTAATGTTGTTTCAGAACTTAAAGCCGCAATCTTATCAACAGCTGGATACTCTTTAAATATGTCTTTAAGATTATAAATCTTATCAGTACCTCTGTTTAAGATATTGTTTAATCTATCAAATATCCTAGTGGCTTTACCTTTACCTTTATTAACTATATCTCTTAGTTCATCAGAATCACTAAGCTCTATACCAATTGCTCTAAAAAACTCATAAGAATTTTTAGCATCTTCAAAAATATATTTACCAGTACGGTCTTTTACACCAAACTGCTCAATTACTTTTTTTACATCAAGATAAATCTCATTAGCTTTTTGAGGATCTCTCTTTCTATAATCAGAAGTTACTGTACTAAATGTATTTGTCCAACGTGTTTGAGCTATACGAGACACTGAGTTATTAGATCCAATCTTGATTGAGTACTCATCAAGCTCGCGACCTTCAATATCTTTTTCTCTAAACACAGTCATCTGCATTAAAGGAATCTCAGCTTTGTTAAACACGGTCCAGAACTTAATCCATAAATCTGTTTCAGCTGCTGTGTTAGTTTTAACAGGTCCTAATTTTTTTAATAGGTCTGCAATAATAGGATCTTTACCTGCTGCAGCTTGTAATTTTTCATACATCTCTGAAGCACTCATTGTACCTTTAAGTGTTCTGGATATTCTATTCCATACAATAGAAGGATCACTAAGCTCTTGAATACCAAAACTGTTCATAACAGGCTTTGTACCTTCCCACTTGTGAATTGTACTTAGTACATACTTAACCTCAGGCGGTGCCATATCATATGAACCAACATCATTACCTGGTCTGTCAAACTTTTCACTAGCTTTTATTAATGCATCAACCTCACTAACCTCGTCAAGTAACTCTGCTCTATCCTCCTCTGTCAACAACCTAGATGTTTTTAAGTGGTAACCTATTACGTCCTTGCCATCTTTGTTATTTGCTAAGTTTGTAAGATCACCAAAGTTATTAATAGCCCATTGTATACCTGTAATGTCTTGTTCAATTGATAAAACTTCATACTCATTATCAGGCTTAGCTTTTGCAACAGCTAAAGCTTTATTTAATTTATCTAATGTCTCATTTTCAAAAATAGCTTTAACATACTCATAAACTTTAAGAGCTCTTGCTTTATCTTTCATTAAAGTAGTAGTGAAACTATATACTTCTTTACTAGTATTTCTTTGATTAGTATATGAAGATATGATTGAGTTGACACTACTCATTATCTTATTAGTAGTTTCAAAATCAAGCTCAGGCATGTTTTCATCATTCTTACTAGCAATCATAGCATGATCTAAAGCACCTATAGTCTTATCTCTATTCTCAACATTAAAGTTGTATCCAGAAAGATTACCAAGCTTTAAGTTCTCATACATTGCTTGTATTTTAGGAATGCCTAGTGGACTGTAATTAACATCATTGATGTTTACACCGGAGAAAAGCTCCTTCAAGAAGTTCATGATTCTTGTAAAGATACCGTTCTTAGTTGATGATGTTTTGTCTTTGATTTTACCGCCAGACATCATGTATGCTCTAAAGTCTTCAGCTAAATACTCTTCCAATTGTTTCCAACTAGCGCTTTGAAAAGTTACACGCTTGCCATGGTAATCTGTAAAAGAACCTTTCTTCTTACGTGCCTCTTCATACATTGCTTCTCTCTCTTCAGGTGTAAGGAATGTCTGAGTAAATCCATGCCATGCTTCATGGTATAAATCTGTATAGTCACCACTAACATCTGGGTTATTAAAATATCTAAATAGTGTAATACCATTAACGGCCCACCTAGCAGCTGGTCCAGGTTTTTGCGCATTCAATGCAGCTAGTACAATTCTGAATGGAAAGTGTTTTGATAAAGGACTTTTAGCATACCACTCTGCAGCAGCATCTAATTGTTCTTTAGAACCACGAGCACCTGATAACTTTAACCTTGAATTTCTTTCAAAGTCAGATTCATTACTCATGTCATCAAGGCTATTTAATATATCCTTTGGAGATAATGATGCTGTAGTCTTTGTAGTTAATGGTTCAATAGTTGGCTCAGCCGGTTTAGTCTCTGCAACTTTTGGTTCTGCTGGTGCAAACTTTAATAAAGGACTTATTTTTCCATCATAGTATTCCCAAATCTTTTCATACTTCTCCCGCTCTTCCGCAGTTTCAATTAAGAAAGGATTTACTTTACCATCTACTTTATAAGCATCTATGTTAGGTATTTCTTTTTTTAGTAACTCTTGCTCTTCTGCTCTTAATCTAGCAATTTCTTCTTGGTTATCTACAGCTCCTGAGTTTTTTTCTCCTCCTACCAACTTAATCATAGACTCAGCAGTAGGTGAAAAAGTAACTGATGAATTTATAACCTCAATCTTTCCTTTCTCATCTGTATTATTATAGTTGTAAGGAACAGCATTAGTTGTGAAATTATTTTTAAGAAAGTCTTTGTATGATGCATTTTTTGTATTTAAAATAACTTTATCACCCTCTTGTGTAAAAGAGATTTCATCATAGCCTGGCTCAATAAGTTTGTCAACAATAACAATTGATGGTACATTTGCATGAAAGTAATCATACTCAGGTTGTCCATTAGTTCCTACAAAATCATAATTAGTACCTTTTTGTATTGCGTACACACCAGGTTTATTAATTTTTTCTAAATCATTAGGCTTTATAGTTTTTATACCATTCTCATCAGTTTCATAATCAGCATATACAATTTGAGTATTTAAAGCACTAGCAGCTTTCAATGCTTTTGGTTTAGTATTAATTGATTTGTCTTCAGGATATCTACCGTTCTCATCATAAACAATCATGCCTGTACTTAACTGTTTTCTTATAGCAGCAGCTGCAGCTTCTTGACCAGACTTAGATCCATCAAACTTTAAAGGATAACGTGTTCCGTTAATCATTATGTTTATAGTACCATCTTTATCTTCATAATTAATAGTACCGCTTTTTCTATCTGCCATGAAATACACATTGTGTAAATCATTCACAATAAACTGATTAATCAATTCTTCTCTTCTACCAATAGGAACAGGTTGTAATACACCGTTAATAGTCATCCACAAATCTTTTGTGAATAAATCAATAACACTGTTAAGAATGTCATCTTGTTGCACTAAAGGTTTTTTATTAATAGATATTGGCTCATCAATATTTGGATAATCAAAATAAACACCAGACTGATATACATTAGATGTTGCTGATTGAATTTCTTTTATAACGCGTGGTTGGAAACCTTGTTCAAAATTAATATCTTTAAGGGGTGTTGTTACATAAGGTGAGTATGGAACAAACCCTTCAGCAGTACCTGTCATTACAGACAATAAAAATTTATCAGGATTAGCTTTAACATACTCACGCATCTTTTCTAGTACAGCATACTCTTTTTTTAATTCATTAGAAGCTCTGTTTTTAAGTTCTTCATTTTCTTCAGCAGTTAATGCTTTAGTGCCATACTTAGAATTATAGCTTTTAGCCATCATCGCAATCTGATCTTGAATACTTTTAGCAATTGCTTTTACTGCATTAGCACCTGTTGTTTTAGCTTTGTTACTATAATCTGAACTATTTTTTACATTTATATCAATGTATCTTTCTAAAGCTGGATCTTCATGACTTATAAAGTTACCTTTACCATCCATTGGAGCTTTACTCTTAGCTCTTAAGTAAGAGAGTTGACCATCTTTAACTACGGTTCCTTCTGGATCAAATTGTATAGGATCACCTGCTTCATTGGTAAGCACCATGTAAATATCATTCTTAGATAAGAATGGTGTCAAACCTTTTTCAGTTTTAGGAATTAAATTAACATGCTTCTTAAATAATGTGTCTCCATCCATTGCTCTTAAGTAGACACCACCTTCAACACCATCAAGCTTCATCTCAGAACTGTCATTGATACCTTGTTCTTGTAAGGCTTTGTTAATTTTTTTTTGTACTATAAAGTTTAAAGCTTCTTCAACTTTTGGCTTCATCCAAGTTTCTAAATTACTAGGATCCATATAATTTTTTATATCCACACGGAAAGTCTGGAAAGCCCAAGTCATAAATCTATTAAAACCCTCTTTGATTTTTGAAGTAGGTCTTTCATCTGTAACTTTTATAGAAGCAGAAGACTTAAGAGTTGGATCATCAATAGCAACAGGTTTAGTTGCACCAACAGTTTCTCTTACAGCATCTGTATTGTTCTTAAATTTTCTAACTAACTGTAAGGCATCAATTCTTATATCAGGATTTTTATTATCCAGTTTTTCAGCAAGTTTAGGGTTTATAGCTAAAATATAATCAACAAGAGTTGGTGTCATTGCAGCGGCACTAATAGCTGTAGCCTCATCTTCTGATGCCTCTTTAACAAAGTCATATACTTCTTTTACATAAACTGGTAAATCAAACACTTGATCTTCTTCTTTTTCAGCATTTGCTTTTGTTCCTAATTTGTTAGCTACTAAACCAAATAGAGCTTCTCTTATTTCTTCTTGTGATAAACAACTCATTTTTAATTAAATTTACAAGATTTGAATTTATTTGCCGTGTCATTTTTTACATCATCTTCAGCAGCATCAATGAATTTTTCAGATAATGCTAAAGCTTCAGCAGGATCCATACCATCTTTAAAAGCTTTAGTTTCTGATTCAACATCAGCTTTCTCATCTTCGGTAAGATCTGGAGCTGTTGTTACATCAGCTACAAAGTCACCCACAATGTACTTGATTATATTTTTATAATCATCAGGGTTCACCTTAATTGCGTTTGCCATATTGTTAGTTTGTTTGTCTTGAGGGGTTAGCAAATATACAGTATTTCCATCCATTTTCCCAACAATCATATTAGTATATCCGTTATTTAATAACACAATTGTGTCAGGAATTAAATCAGTAAATTCTAACTTGTTTGCCAGTTCTACTTTTTTGTTCTGTTCTAGTTTATCAAGTAAAGCAGAGTTAAAGTTCTCACCGAATACAGAGCTGTAATAGTTCTTCTGACCAATGGTTCCTGTAGCTAAAACTTCACGGGCTTTATCCATAAACTCTTCAAGTTGTTCACCGGACTTAATCTCATTATAGAGTTCGGATAAGTCATCACCTACAGGTTCATCTATCTGAGGAAGTTCTGCTCTTCTCATACCTAGTAAATCCATCAGTTCTGGACTCATTCCTTCCGTTGTAGCATCAATCTGCTGAGTTATTTTATAAAGCTCTTTAGCACTTACAGCATTTTTAATTATGTTAGACCACTTTTCAAAATGAGGATCTGTTACAGGAGCAGTAGCTATATCTTCTACTACAGCAGCTTTACCTGCTGGTGTGCCTAAGTCAATAATGTATTCTTCATTTGTAGCTAAATCTTTTAATACAATGATACGTTCTGCTATACCTGTGTCAGGATCTACATTAGCACCCTGGTCTTCAACAACCTCCATATCAACTTTAGTAAGATCAATTGAGGTACCGTCTTTTCTTTGTACAGTTCCTGTAAAGCTATACTGTTTACCAGCGGACCATTTGTTTGCCGGAGCTGTGGTCTTCTTAGTAGAAGCAGCTGGTGTAGTTGTTGTAGTTCTAGTTGCAGGTTTACCACCATTGTAGTCATCAATAATTTTACCAGCTCTGTCTGATGTTTCAATATAATCTTTAAACTCTTCTGAGTCTACTAGTTCATCATCAGTTAATCCTAAGGCCATTCCTTTATTCACCTTATAAAAAGCACGGTAATCAGTAGCTAGTTTTTCAAATAATGCAAAAGCATCTTTCTTAATGATTTCAACTGGGGTGCTTCTGCTAATAGTACCTGATGGTTTTCCTCCAGGTATTGTTGTAGTACCTGTAGTAGATGCAGCAGGCCCAGCTATATCAGCCTCTAGCTTATTTGTTATCAAATACATTGCTTCATCTAATAAAGATGAATCAACTCTAGGGCCAAATATCTTTGTTAAAAATCGTTTTACGGTGTCAGTAAACTCTTCCCATATAGATTTCCCTGTAGCGGCGTAAGGAATGTTACTAAGCATAGCCTGGAATGTATCATTAGACAACGCTTCAGCCACAAACTCTTCAGCATTCATTGAACCATATAAAGGCTTTGTACCAAATTGTTGTTGAGCTTCAGGTGTTCTTATATAGTTTTTAACTTCAGCTAATAACTTTTCAATATCAGCTTTGAACTTAGGGTCTGTATTTAAACCTTTTACTGTAACTTGATGTACTAATTCATGCAAGATAACGTGCTCAATTGGGTGCCCTTTTTCACCTTGTCTATAATCATCAGATGAGTAACGTGCATCTACTACAGTCTCATCAGTTGCTCCATTATAAGATCCTGGTGTAGAATGGTTGTTAACAAAAGTCACTTTGGTGTCTGGCTTAACCACAGTAAGCATACGTCTAGCTAAAGCTTTCTCTCTTGGTGTAGAGAACTTACCATTTATTATTGCTCTTAATACATCATGTGCTGGTACATTTGACTTGTCAGCTGTAGGGTCAAAACCAAATTCTTTAGCATGATCCTCATAAGAGCGTTTATCTCTTTCATATTTTTTTCTAGATGATGCGTTGTACTTACTCATCTCTCTAGCTTCAGCAGATGTACCAGCTTCTTTAATCTCTTTACCTTTAGTGGTTTTATTTGCTAAGCGGGCATATCTTTCAACAATCTCAAGTAACGTATTATATTTTTCTGTACCTGGTTTTATAAGTTCTAAGTTATTGGAGGAAGCGTCATAAAAATCTACAATGTTAAACTCTTTTAGTTTATCAATGTCTTCAGGATTAACAAAAGCTTGATTATCAAAAATCTCATTAAGCATGTCATTGTCATCTTTCATTTTTTCAAATGTCTCCAATGCCTCTTTACGCTTCTCAAGTTTTTGAGCTTGTCTCATTTTTTGAACTTCATACTGAATACCTTTATAGTACTCAAACATATCAGGATTACTCAAAGTGTTTATTGTATTAACAATACGCATTTTGTCTCTGCCTAAACGCAAGAAGTCTTTAATGTCCACAAAAGCTTCATTCAACTGATCATCAAAGGTGTAACCCTTATTCATCTTAGCTACATTCTTTATGTATTTTTGAAATGACCCATGTAATCTGGCTATAGCATTATTTAACTCATCACCTTCTACCTCTAAGAATTCAGGACTTACACCAGGAGCATCTTTACTTACAGTGTAATTATTTTTGTTAAACTTTTTAAGTTTACCATTTTTATTGATGTACAATTCACCTTTAGCGTCACTCTCAATTTTAAATTCTTGACCACTGTATTTCTCAATAATTGTAGCGCCGGGTAACATTCTAGCTCTTTCTTTTCTGAGCATTCTTTCTTCCTCAGATATATTAGCTTTATGATCTGAGTCTAGATGTAAAAGATAAGTTTCAACATCTCCTTGCCAAGTTTCTAAAAAATCAAGTTGTTCTTTTAACTCAACAGCTTTAGCTTTCTGTTCAGGTGTGCCAAGCTCCATAGCTGCAATTTGATTTTGTAAACTCGTTTTAGTATCAATAGATTGTATAGGATCTATCAACGCAGTTAAGTCAACAGCTGTAACATTAGCCATAGGGATACCGCCGCGACTAGTGTTTAATATATTTTGATAAGCTGAATCTACACCAGCAAGCTTGTTGGCAATACCAACCATTCTCTCACCAGTTCTATCAAAATCTTCTGTAGCAAATAAGATATCAGATACAGCTTGTTCATGAGCCATGTATTTAAAGTATTCATCTTCATAGGCATCAGGATATTTTTTAGGATCAAACATCCACGGGTTATGTGGATTAGGATTAATCTTTTTAGCTTTATCATATCTAGCTTGATATGTTTCAGCTCTACTTTTTAAAGTCTGTAACTTTTTTCTAGCATCAGCTGCTTGAGACTCATCAAGATTATAAGCGTCTGCTAAATCTTTATCTTCCAGACTAAGCATATCATCAACATGATCTGTAATCAGTTTCATGTTTCCTGTTTTTGCAAGAATCTCAAAGTGATTAATTTGAGTTTCATCACCCATATCATGAGCTCCTACTTTATCTCCTTCCGCAAGTCTGTTTTTCTTTTCTTGATTTGTTAATTTTATAGCTGCTGCAAAAGATGATCTTTCATCTCCAGCTCCATAAGTCAATGCATGTTCAGCAATAGTATTGCCGGCATTCATTACCTCATTCTTATTTTTTTCACGTTGTTGTTTTACACGGTCGGCTTCTGTTTCTGAATTCCATTCTTGACCATATTTAGCATTACCTTTTTCATCTTTTGGTCCAAATTGAAAAGCAGCAGCTTTAGTACCACGCACTCCTAAGTTCTTACTATTTTTTATAGCAGCACCACCTCCTTGAATAAGAGATCCCATTAAGTAACCTTGAGCAAAAGTGTCAAGACCTTTTAGTGAAAACTGATCACCAATACCTTTACCTATTTCAGAAAGTACACTTGCATGTACAGCACTAACAGGATCACTGTATATCTTATCGTAGTAACTAGAGTAACCTTGAGTAATAACTTCTTGAGCATTTTCTTGTAAAGCCTCACCAATATTACCAACCATGTACTTACGGCTCCAAGGCAGGTAAGGAGACTTAGTTAAAAAGTTAGCAAGTTTTTGAGCACCTGTTCTTTTTCCTTCTTGTAACAACGCGTTACCAGCAACTGTTGCCGTACCTTTCTTAAAAGCTTTACCTGCAACTTTTAAAAATCCTTCTGTGCCTACTTCTGTAAAAGCTTTTGCTAATTGAGCGCCAGGACGTATACCTTCAAATAAATCTTCAAAGGCCAACTTGTTTGTAAAATAGATTGTTAAATCATTAGCTCCAATAACAGAAGCCTTTAAAGATTGTGCTGTGTCAAATATACGTTTAGCTTCATCACCTTCTGGCATTCTGCCATTCTCAGCATAAAACTTATCAATCATGTTATCTTGAAACTCACTAGCTGCACCTTCACCTTCTAACTTAGCTTCTGAGTGAGCTACGTTTAACTCACGCATATCTCTATAAAAACTACCAAAGCTTTTACTAATCTTAGCACTAGACTTTAAATTATTAAAACCATGAGTGTTGTTTAGCAAGTGACTGGTTGTCTCCATACTACGTTCTAAAGGATTGGCCCATTTAGCAATATCTTTAGTTGTATCCCAAGCTTTTGCAGCAGTAAAAAAGTCTTTAGCTTTATCTACATTCTTAAGCTCTTTAATAAAATTGTATGTGCCTTTTAAAGCTTGAGCAATTTTACCAATACCCATAGCGTTTCTAGTTGCTAATAGATAACCAACCTCAGGAGTTGCTGTACCAAATGAAGCTGCTTCAACAGCGGCTAATGCGGCATCTTCTACTATTAACTCACCCATAATACCTACAGTGTAAGCACTGTTAATACCAAAGTTTGTTACCCAACCACCAACACCACCTCTTGTAGATGAACCAATAGCTAAGCCTTTTTCCATATTCTCATGAGCTTCTTTTTCATCACCCCATACAGATTTAGCACCGCCCCAAGCTAAGCCGGCCCATTGACCTTTCATTCTATTAAAGTCATCCCACCAAGATGAGTTCTCATTATAGTGAGTTTCATTATCACGGTATGGAGAAAATCCTAATTCTTTAAACTTTGGATGATTATAATATCTATCAAAGTTCATGTTCTTGCTACCAGCACCATAAGAGTAAGTACGTCCATACTTATACTTATCTTGGGACCAATTAGGATCTTGCATCATATCTCTAAGAGCTAATGCATAATCCATAGTCCCGGCTTTTTTAGCACCAGGGTTAGGACCTGTTTGATAACTACCTTGAATATTAAGATTAGCATTTATACTAGGAGGAAGGCCTTGTGGTATAAGTGAATTTACAACAGGCATCTCAGCTCTTAGTATTGCTAAAGGATCTGTTGAAGAACCTTGCTCAGGTAATCCAGGTGTTATTGGCGCGGATTGTAATACTGGTTCTGTGGGTTGTGGTGTAACTTCTTCTGCCATAATTAATAATTCTGAGTTTGTTGATAAAATATTTGAGCTAAATCAACGTCTTGTTGATTACCTGAAATTTTATCTAGAGTCATTTTAACTTCATTCAATGAGTTAACATCAAATGTTCTTGCACCACTTTGTATAGCTGCGTTATTTTTTTTCTCCATTTCAGAAATGATATAGTTTATACCACTGTAAATACTTTGACCACCTGTCTCTGGACCATAGGGTTGTGAAATAGGTACCGGTATGTATTTTTTATCAACAGGATCCCAACTTTTTAAGTAACCTGTTACATCAATAGATTGATCAGCATTTCTTTTATTGATTGTGATCTCACCACCATTAGGTGAAGAGATTGTTTTAGATGCATGATTTAAAATAATATCATATGGCTGAGACTTAAACGCTGTTGTCAAATCATTTTTAGCTGTGGATTTATTAAAGTAAACACCTATACCGTTTGTTAATTCTTCAGAGTCAGCCCACGTATCATCATCAGCTTCTTTTGTTGAACCTTTGTATTTAGCTAACCAAGTCTCAGGAAATGTAATATAAGCTCCTGCAAACTTAGGATCAGTTAAAGCAATGTCTGAATAAAACAACTGACCTGCTACAGCTTTCTTTTCATCCTCTGATAGGTTACCTGATTTAAAATCTGTAACTAATGTAGCAAGTGCTTTCTTAGCATTTTCACTAGATGCTTTTTGAGCACCTTCTAAATCCATCTGGTGACCAGCTGTAAAAAATCCACCGTTTAAAGCATCTTCATAAATACCTATTAATCCTCTTGTACCTTCACTTGCTGGACTATTAGAATTGTAAGTGTACATATAAGCATTACCTGCAGTTTTACCACCACCAGCATTACCAAAGATAGAACTTCCATTTAAAGCTGTAACACCTTTAGGACTTGATGAATATATCTTATTGTACTCTTTACCCATCTGTGCAAACTTTTCAGCTACATCGTCATCACTAGCTTGAGCTCCAAAGTTATTAGCTGTATATGCTGATTTATAATTCTTAGAAAACTGAATATAGTTGTTAAGACTATTGTCAGAAGCAAACATTGCATTCCAAGCAACTTGATCATTAACATCTGAGAATTGTCCAAGGTTTTTTACTACCTTGTTATTTTGAGCAAATATTTTACTACTAGCGGCGTGCAGATCTAAATTGGTTTCTACATTTCTTTTATAGACAGCACCCTGTTTATTTAAAAATGAACTGTGAGATAATATGTCTTTATTCTTATCAGCTTCAACCAATGCGTTTTGATATAACAATTTAGAGTTAGTCTCAGTAACAACAGAACTTGCCATTTTAGATTTATTACCTTTTGTATCAACAAAAGATTTACTTATAGGATCATAGCCTGCAGAAAGTAAAGTTCCTTTATCATCATATTGAGCTTTACCATAAATACCAATAAGTGTATTTTCAGCTTGTGTTTTAGCTGACTGGTCTGTCTGACTACTAACAATATCCATCATCTGTTGACCGTATCCGCTAGAAAAAGCATTCATACTTTCAACATAACCTTGAGCAGAAGAACCTGTAGTCTGACGCATTTCAGCAATCTCATCTACACCAGCTTCTCCAGTTGTAGCTCCTAACCAGTTTTGTACAACTACGGGTTTGTTATCTGTACCAGTAGCTGGACCACGTTTTTTATACTCTTCAATGATTTGAAATTTGTTTAACTCTAAACCTGTTTTAAATTTTTCATGCTCATTCTTTAATAAATATTCAGCATCTTGTTTTTTCATAGCAAGTGAGAAATCTAAATAAGCATTGGTCTCATGAAGTTTATATTTATCTTCTTCTTGATCCATTCTTCCTGTAAGATTTGCAGCAAGGATAGAAGCTTTAGTAATATCATTAGTCATCTTGTTTTTGGATATAAACCCATCAACACGTTGACGTTTCATAGCTCTGTTATCACCAGCTTCAAATATAGAATTAGCTACCTTGATTGTTTGCTCATGATGTTCTAAAGCTTTTTGTGCAGAAGCATCATCAAAACTTGCTGCTACAAAAGCATTTGCTATACCATCAGAACCTGTACTACCAGTCTCTTTAATTTGTTTTTCTATTACTTTCTTCTTAGCATCTGTACCAACTTTATTATCTTGAGCTTTTTGTAATTCAGACCTAGCTTGTTGTATTTGAGCATCAACTAATGAGAAGTAAGCATCTTCAGCTAGATCATCATCATTGTTATAACCTTGTTTGTTACTAGCTATCCAGTCTTTTCTGTTTACATAAGACTCTGTTTCATACATTGCTTTAAAACCAGGGTCTTGAGAAAACTGATTTAACATCATATCTCTTAAAGGAGTTGCAAGTAATTCACCATTAGTAAGCTTGATATTGTATCTACCATCCTTACTTCTTATAACTTGCTGTACACCAAATGTACCTAAACCATCTTTACCTAACATCTTTTCAAGTTGTTTGTTCATCTTCTCTTGAACATTGATAAAAGGTACAAACTCACCAGGAGACATAGTCATGGCATCTTCCTTAGAAGCTTTCTTGTATTCATCAGCTTTATAGTTTAAAGCTCTTAATGCTACATCAGAATATTTACCACCGCATTGTTCTTGATCTATACAAAGTTTTAAACTCTCACCTTTTTGCAATTGATTTTGATATGTTTTTGTATAAGACATGTCATGTACAATGTCTTTGTTCTGGAGGAATGAATCAAACACGCTGTCTGCAGCATCCGCATTTTGCTGTAAAGATAAATCCATACCTGATATTCTTTTAATGTCATTATCAATCACATTAAAGAACTCTTGTCTCTTCTCAATATTATCTTGACGCATCATTGGTGAGTTCAACAATGAACCATATCTTTTACTTAAAGCATCATAGTTTTTATCATATGCAGATTGTTTAGTCTGCAATAGATTATTTAAAAAGTTTAAGTCCGGTTGATACGGTTGTATCTGAGGAATATACTGGGGTGCCCCGTTTAAATAAGATGCCATTTTTTTATCTGTAAATTTAATAAAATTTTTATTGTTTATACTTAAACTTTTAAAGTTTAACTTTCCTGATCTGCATATGGGTTTACTTGAGGTATCTGACTTTGAGCTCTTGACCTTTGGTATTCCAAGTAAGGATCTTCCTGAGTAAGAGGAATTCTTAATTGTTGCTTAGCTGCTTCTAATGCTACTTTCCTTCCTTCTGCTGTAGCATTAAGATTATCATGTGATGCAAGAATCTCATTATAAACATCAGCAAGATTTTTCTCTTGCGTATAATTAGGTTTAAGATCACGTGGATTACTGTGGAACATAGTCTGAGTAAAAGGAGTAACAGCAAACTGAGGGCGCATCTGATTAAGATTATAAATATCAGCAGCATTCTTCATACCTGTATTAAATACTTGACTCATTACATCTTTCTTAGCTTCTCTTTCAGCATCATAAGCCGCTTGAGCTAAATTAGCTTTATCGTATAATCTTGTTTCACGGTTGGCTCTTTCTGCATCAAAAGCATTTAAAGCTTGAGCATTATAAGCATCACGTTGATTAGCTATATTTATGTTTCTGCTATGTACATCAGATATAGCATTAGCTACATCACCAAGATTATTACCTGCCATAAAGTTAGCCATGTAAGCTTGAGGATTAGTAAAAGCCGCCATGTTTTGAGCACCGATATTACGTTGCTCATTCATAGCTGCAATTCTTCTTGTAGGATCATCAAATACCGTATCAGCTTGATAGAAATTTGGTGTTGCTTCCCATGGCATTTGTTTTTTAGTACTAAAGTAACTTGAAACAGCTCTTCCCATATTGTTCATATCTTGCATAGTCCAACCAAAAGCTGGAGTATTAATACGTGGTTCAGCTAAATGTTTATACTTAAGCGCTTCAGCCGGCATACTTGTTTTCTTGTCTGTTTGAGTTTCAGCAGGTTTTTCACCAGGTGCTTTAGTAGGTTCTTCAAAATCTTCAAAGGAAGGAACACTGTAACTTAAACGGCCAAATCTATTAGGTGCTCCAAAATCATAAGTAGGAGCTCCTTTTTCTTTAGCCATTTTGTTATACTCTTCTTGGAACCATTTCATATGGCTACTTTCAGAACCACCTTTTAAATCCTTTTTAGTAGGATTAAATGTTTCACCAGGGTGTTCAGCTTCAAATTTTTCAATTAGTTTTTTATGTCTTCTTACAAAATCATCTTTGTAAGCACCTTCCCAATACTCATCACCAAATGCTCCTGATTTTAAAGCTTTTTGTGTAGCATCAGTCCTTGTTAATTTTTCTAGTTCCGTTTTTGATTTTAACCTACCTGTAGCATCATCAAAGAAATATGATGGTAACTTAGCTTTAAATCTAGGATCATCAATTGACATACCAGATGACTTAGCAAGTTCTGTTAAATACGCGGTCCACTCAGGAGTATACACACCAATAGTCGAGGCTACACTTTGACCTTTCTTTGAGGCACCAGAACCAGATGAAGATCCAGAACTCGGTTGAGCTTTTGCACCAGCTGCTGCATTTTCTTTAGCTATACGAGAATCATAGTCAGCACGAGTTAATGGGATAAATATATTAGGATACCTGTCATCATAAGCACCTGTTTGACCATTTACTGTAGTAAAACCTCCTAGTTTATATTGATCCATTGCTCCGCCAAATTCACTTTTACCATAACCAAATGTATTTCTACGCATAGTCATGTAACCAGGTTGTTGTACAATATTGCTATTAGGATTTTGTAATCCGTAAGCCATACCGTTTTGTACCCAACTACCTTTAGTACCAGCTTCAGGAGTAAACATACTAAATTGTTTTTCTTTCATTTTTTGCTCTAATGCTAACATCTCTTTATTTCTACCAAGAGATGATATAAAATCCATACCACTTATAATACCTTGAGCAGTAGCTGGTCCTGACACACCATATTTTGGACCCCATTTAATTTGAGTATCCTTATATGCTAAATTTTTATTTTCAGTATTAGTAGGTTTGGTAGCGTCTGAAGCTGTAAAATCTAATTTAGTTGCAGGTTTCTTTAGAGGACTTGTTTCAGGGATTGTTGCATCTAAACTATAGTTAGTATTAATAGCAGCCTGAGCAGCATAATTAGGATTATTAAAATCAAGTTGAACCCCTGGTTGCATTAAAGGACTGTTGACTGGTATAGTACTTCCATACTGAGCTTTTTGTAAACTACTAGGTAAACCAGTTATTCTTACTTTCTTAGTTGCGCCACCATATCTTTTTTTAGGCTTTGCTTCATCTGCTGCAATTGCTGAATCTAATTGAGCTAAAGTCCATTTAGGTTTAAAACCAGCTTGTTGTACACCAGTTGGTGCTGCTGTGTTTGTTGGTACACCTGTTGCAGATTGTTGAGCTTCTGCTGTTGGATATAATGCAGCTTTACTAGTACCTATATTAAATTTACCTTGTAATTCATTAATCAGTTTTATCTCATCTTCTGAAAAACGATTAGTTGTTGTTACAGGATCACCTTTACTTACAGTAGTTTTTATTGTTTCAGTTCTAGGCCTATTCATGAGGTCTGTTAATTTTTCTAAAGCATCTTGATAAGCTGAACCTGTCTCTAATTTTTTATCTTCAGGTGCTCTTTCATATTGCAAATAAGCATTTCCTAAGATGTCTTTCATCTTTTTCTTGTAAGTATCAAAACCAATTTGTGATTTTATTTGTTTTTTTGATTCTATTTTATTAGCTTCCTCTCTTAAAACTTCTGGTAAATCTTGAAGTTTATCTTGATTAGAACTTGGCCACCAACCTAATCCTGATACATCAGTTACTTCACCATATTTCTGAATATCATCAGCAGCTTTTCTTAATTGATCTGGCTCTTTAGATTTATAAGCTTTTAGATATACATCCATAGCATCTTTTACTTGAGGGTCTCCTGCAAATTCTTGAGCTGCTCTTTCAGTATTAGTTTCTTGCCATGGCCATTTGGGTCCACCAAAACCAGGTAAGTTAGTAAAGTCAATAGCATTAGGATCTTTAGGTGTAATAGGATATGCATTACTAGCAGCTAGTATATCAGGATGTACATAAGGTTCTCCTAACTCAAATTCATTTGTATCTCCACTTCTTCTAAGTCCTATTTGAGAACCTTGCTGTTTTGATTTAATTAATCTGTCAAGTGTAGGTAAAAGATTTTTATAAACTTCAGGTTGTGTTTCTTTATAAGAATTAATTAATGCAATTTGGTCATCTACTTTTTTAATAGCATCATGATCAACTTGCCCAAGACGTTTATCAGTACCTTTATAAGAATCCCAAATACGTTCTCCAATATTGTAAAAATGATAAGGATTGTTAAGATCATAATTATCAGGATCTGCTATTTCCTTATAACGGTTAGGTTCTTCTTTAACAGCTCCAGCAGTTTGATATCTTTTTAAGCCACCCATAGCAAAGTAATCTGGTCCACCGTCTTGTAGATATTGAAGAGGAGCGCCTGGTTGCTGAGCCATTACAGGTCCGCCAATTTCCATAGCACTTTCCTGACCTTCTGCATCTTCTGCTTCTTCAGGTGCACCTGGATTCTGTTGCATTAAGTCTTCAGGGTTAATCTGCATTGCTTCTAAATAAGGCATAGCAATTTCTGGGATACCTTGAGGAAAGCCTTTCATTGACTCTTGAATCAAAGCAAGCTTACCCAACTTTAAATTAAAGTTAGACAACATTAGCTCTGCTGTTTCACGTTGTAAGTCATCAGTGTTTTTATCAGCTAGTATTTTTTTATACGGAGCTGTGTTATATTTTTTAGCAATCTCTGCTGGTGTGTATCCATTCTTTTTAGGAGATAAACCAAACTGAGCTAAGACAGCAGGATCTTTAATCCTCATCTTAGCAGTGTCACTAAATATAAAAGAATTCTCAGGTAGGTTCAATGGTGTTCCTCCCTGTGTATGACGCTTACCGCCAATAGTGTAAGTATCAGGAATACTACCTTGACCAGGTATCATAGCTACCTCATCTTTTTCAGCTTCAAGGTTAGCCTCTTCTCTTGGTATAGGTTTTAGTTTAGAGTTTACTTTTATAGGAGGGGCGGACATCTTGCCGGCCATGATTGGCCAAGGCATTACATTTGAATTAAAACCTAGACCTGCTCTAAGGTGATTCATTTTTACCTCAAGTCCTGATTGCCCCGTGGGTAATCCTGTTATTCTAACTTTCTTTTTCATGTTCTAATTAGTCTAAGTATTCTAGTGTACCACCCATTGCTAAGTAATTTGCAATAGCTTCTTCATCCATTTCTAATTCAGCACCTTCTTCATAAGGCGTTCCTCCAAAAGCTAACCCTGGACCATAACCTTTAGCAGGTTCTAAATTAACATTATTCCAAACAGGAAATCCAGCAGGATTCATATTAGAGGTTGGTAAAAAATGTTGAGGCATATTAGCATCATAAGGACTTGCAGGATACTTTTGTGGAAAAATAGAATTAGGATTTGTAGGAGCTATATGAACAGAAGGATAACCACTAGTAAATGCTTGTTGATTAGTAGTTGGAGGTTGTGTGTTATCTTTAGTTGCTTGCTTACCAGCCTTACGTTGTTTGTTTTTAGCTATTAAGTTTTTAATAAAGCCTGGACCTTTAGCTTCTTGACCAGTTTTTGTAGAATCATAATTTCTAGCCTGTTTACTTTGGTCTGTAGGTATTTGTACTGTTTTACCAGTACTAGGATCATACACTGTTCTGAAGGTAGCTTTACCTTTTCTTCCATAACCTTTCCAAGCTATATCTTTTAAAGCACTATTATTTAAAAACTGTGACATAGGAAACTGACCTTTTGGATCATAAGCTTGATAACTAGGAGCGTAAGCATTTTGATTATAGAAACTTTGCATCATTTGTTGAAATGCTGCAATTTGCTCTGGTGTATATTTTCCCTGACTTGATTGTGGTAACTGAGTCATGTTTTGAACACCTTGCATATTTGCAACAGCTGGAATATTACTTCTAGTAAAGTTAGGACGCGCTTGACCTTTCATTAAAATATCTTGAACTCGGTTTTGGTAATTCATTTTATTTTCAGATCCGCCATTTTGAAAAAAGTCACCGCCATATTCTTTAAACATATTACCAGCAGCTTGTTGAGCTGCCATGTTAGAACGAGTATCTGCCCAGTTATTAGATGTACCGGCTGGAGAAGCTGCAGGTCCCATCATACCTGATCCAACAGTTTTAGTTTTATAAGACATAGGCTTTTGATAAATAGAACTACCTATATTAGTCAGGTTTCTTCCTAAGTCAAAAATACTTGTTTGTTTATTTTTAAGAGCATCAATTCTATCTTGCATTGATGACATTTGATCAACAGCATTCATGTCAAGAGTATTAAAGTTATTATTAACTTCAGTACCGTAATTAGCATAACCAGCTTCTTGTACATTGCCCATTGGCATAGGTTGAGCAGACATATTGAAATCAGCAAGACTCTTCAAATATTCTTGAGCCATTCCATTTGTATACTGATCTTGATCCATTTGAGTTGTACCGCCTGTTTGCATATAACCACCATATTTATTTACCACAACAGGATTAGGAGGTGGTGTATAAAGTTGATATTTACCATTTGCATATTGAAGCCTTTCACCTTCTTGACCACTTTTTGGGCTTGAATATTTAAACAAACCGCCACCAGCTGGAATGATTGGATGTTCTTTATTATAATCATTTATTTTTTTAAACCTAGCATCTTGTACTGGATTAGCTACAGGAAGATTTGCACCCATCATATTTAGCTCATCAGCAGTATAATTATTTAATAAAGCTGTATTAGGATTAGTTACTTTAGAATAATCATAATTTATATTAGTACCTTGAGCTGGATAATTTGCAGCAGCATCTTGAGCAGCAAAATAAGCATCAGCATCAGGTGCTTGTACATAACCACCAGGTTGCATATAACCACCATAAGCCATATTACCACCACACTCTAAACAAGGCATGTCATTAGAACCACCAGGTAGTCCTCCCATATCATATTTAGGTTGCCAAGGGAAGGCACTAAAATTAATACGCTCAGTTGGTTGTTGAGGAAATGCTATTTCATTTGTCATACCACCATGCTCATAAAAACCTACTGGTCCATTAAATGGCATGTAATTAGGAGCAAAGAACTGTTTAGCAGAAGCGCCGCCGTAAGCATAAGATGCCATAGGTTGTTGAGGAAATGCTATCCCATCAGTAAGGCCTCCGCCGTATTCTTTCTTTGAATTATACCAAGCATCAAATGCTGCTTTACTTGTAAATCTTTGATGGAATTTTGCTCTTCCTGCTGTGGTATTAGGCTCACCTGCTGCGGCCAACATTTGTGCTGCGTTCATTGTAGTTGTTTTATGCTGTTAATATACAAAAAATTATTTAAACTTATAAAGTTTATTTGGTTATTATTTATAGCTGTCTAGCCATCCTCCGTACTTCTCTTCTTGTAATGCTTTTGCTCCAACTACCGCCGGTATTGCAGCTGGTAAATGTTTAAACAACTTAGAAAGTTTTTTATAATTTGTTTCAACATTAGGATCCATCACTTGCATGATTCTATTTTTAGGATTTTTCTTAGCAAAGTCTTTTATCATACTTTCTGTAATAGGCTCTGAAGCATCTTTTATAACACCAGACTCAATCATGGCTTGTCTCATTTCTCTTAAATGAGCAAGTCTTTCTACACCATGTTCAATATCATAACCTATTTTTGCAACACCCATATCTGGTATTTCTGAATGGTAATACCAAAGTATATCTTTTTCTTCAGGTGTTAATAACTTTGGATTCTTAGCTTTAATTCTAAGCATTCCAGCAGCTTGTTTATCTAAAAGAGTTGGCTTAGAAAAAGGCGTAGGTTTAATTGGGTTTACAATACCCAAAGAATATAAATCATCTTTACTAAAACTACTATTAGCACCTTTGAATTTTTTCTTCATCTCTTTTACATACTTGTAATCATCATATAATTTCTTTGCTTTTAAATAATTATCATACTCTTCTTTAAAAGCATCAGAACCTTGATGTATTTGCTTTTGTATCTTATGGCCCAATTCATGTTCATAAACTTGTTTAGGAGTTAAACCATGACTTTTAGCTAATCTTTTAACTTGCCTCATATCCATGTTTATAAGATCCATACCTGGATAATAACTACTACCGCTACCACTATCAAAACTAACATCTATTTGACCAGGTCTTTGTAAAATATCTATAGTTTCTTGACTAGCTCCTATATGTTTTAGTTTTTCAACTACTTCAGGTTTTTGAAAATACTCATGCTGTTTACCTGCTAAATCTTTTATTTCTTTTATTTGTTTTTTAAACTGCAGAGGTGTTATGAATTTATTGTCATAATGATTTTTTGTTGTTTCTAAAGCATTCTTTAAAAGCTTAGTTTTCTCTTCACCTAAAACTTTTTTTACACGACCTTCGGTGTTTCTAATAGCACCAGGTATACCAGGTATAGCATCTAGAAGATTTAATCCAGCACTTAAGTAGTTACCTTGTTTTAAATCAATAGGTATATTATATGCAGCATTAGTTATACCGGCATAATTACCAATACCTGTTAATCCTTGATAGCCCATATTAGCAATAGCCATAGGGCTTAACATACTTTCTTCAGCATCTTGTGAAAAGTGATCAGGTACTCTTCCTGTAGCAATATAATTTTTCATTGCTGGTAAAGGGTTAGCAGCTATTTCTAAAGCTTTTGAAATCTTACCTTGAGGAATATATTCTTTAAATGTACCTTGATCTTTATTTCTATATGCTTTTTCTCTGTAGTACTCTATATTGTCTGGTTCTTTGTAGCCTGGTCTTTTTCTATTAGCCATCATTTCCTCAGCTTCAATTTGTGAAGTAGGAAAAGAATTACCAGGTGTTCTTCTAGAACCCTCAAAATCTATTTTGGGTTTTACCTCACCTTTAGTTTGATACTCATCAAGCCACCCACCATCTTCAAACTTTGAATTAGGATCAAATGCTTTTCTGCCAAATGGACCAAACAGTTTGGGATCAGGAAGAAAGAGTTTGTTAATACCTCTTACTAGATTCTTTGTTGTGCCTTTAGGTAATCCTTTATACTTTTTTACACCACCGTATCTTTGCTCATCTAAGTCATTAAATGCATCATAAGCATCTTGGGCATTGACAGCATTAGCTCCATACATTGTAGTTTTTTTAGCACCTTTAATTATAGGTGCTGCTATTTTATAAGGTATGCCGGCATTGTAAGATTTAGTAAGTAAATTTCTACTAGCTTGATTTAAAATGTTTCTTGCAGCATTAGCTTTAGAAGCTGATCCTACAAAAGGAACAAGTCCTGCAGCACCTTGGCCATAGTTACCTTCAGAAAATTCTAAAGCTGATGCTGCTACTGAAGCCGGGTAATAAAATAAACCTGCAACATTTAATCCGCCTTTTATGGCATTATATTCTCTATTAGCTTTTTCATTTGCAAGATTTTGTTCATAAGCTCTTCTTTCATCAGACATTGAAGAAAGTGTATTTTGTTCTTTAGCGCTAGGATATGTTGACGCTGCTTGCAAACCAGGTTGAGCTTTAGGTAAGTCATGTTCATCAAGCCAACCAGCCTCTCCGCCCATTTCTTTTTCAGCAATTGGTGATGCTGATGTTTGAAAGTTAGCTTGTATTTTACCGTAGTTTTCAAGATAACGTTTAATCTTTTCTGAGTCTCCTTTAGCTTGACCTTTGGTTAAAGTTCCCGGCATGCTCCATTGATAATAAGTTTTTTCAGCTTCAGATAAATCTGCTTTGTTACCAGCTTTTTTTGCATTAGCATTTTGAACAGATCTATTATCTTTTAATAAAGCCATTGTTGCAGCAGCTATATGATCAGAATTCCAAGGATCAAAGTTGTCTTTTGTAATACCTAAGACAGATAGTTTATCAGCTAATGATTTTTTACCAAATAAAACCTTGGCATTTATTTGAGTAATACCTTTTGTATCACCTATACCCATCTTATCAGTGATATAACTAGGAACAGGAATGATACCTTTCCACCTAATTGATGTGTCATCCCCTCCTCCTGTTTCTGTTAGAGCTAAAGCAGCAGCGTGTTTTGCATATTGATCATATTCTTCATT
>Ga0105104_10000173_pt1 | contig 47365 bp, 44 predicted proteins | sample PPLLaktember2015_3_FD_87034 | JGI IMG/M metagenome (GOLD analysis project Ga0105104, IMG submission 87034) | Freshwater sediment microbial communities from Prairie Pothole Lake near Jamestown, North Dakota, USA - PPLs Lake P7 Core (6) Depth... | ecosystem: Environmental > Aquatic > Freshwater >... | reverse complement strand
TCTTGCTCTTGTAGCTCTAGCTTCTCAAGCTCAAGTTCTTGCTCTTGTAGTTCCTGTTCTTGTAGCTCTAGCTTCTCAAGCTCAAGTTCTTGCTCTTGTAGTTCCTGTTCTTGTAGCTCTAGCTTCTCAAGCTCAAGTTCTTGCTCTTGTAGTTCTTGCTCTTGTAGTTCAAGCTTCTCAAGCTCAAGTTCTTGCTCTTGTAGTTCAAGCTTCTCAAGCTCTTGCTCTTGTAGTTCAAGCTCTAGTAGTGCAGAACAACCGGATCGTGGGGCATATGAATATTAATAATAATTTTGTGAAAATAAATGATAACAGTTACTAAAACAATGAAGGGAGTCCCGAAAACATGCTTACAAGAACATTGGGCACAGGTCTTGATTTTACTACGGTGCAGCAGGCGTGTAATTTTATACGCGATAATATCGCATCGGATGATATTGATATTTTAGTCGCTCCTGGCGCGACTATTGGTGCGGCCACAGATGCGAATTCAATTAACGCCGATTTTGTATTTGGAGGGCACACAGTTACGTTTAAAACCAATCCTAGTAATTTAGCTAATACAGCAACGTTGCTGGGGGGAATTTATATGGCAGCCCCCTCCGATTCTGCAGGTATTGTAAGGTTTGAAGAACTTAAATTAGGGTGTCAGCAATCTGCTGGGAGGTCGGATTGGCCTATCATGATTGATTATATAACTAGTCTGCAAACAGAACTAGTGAATTGTGTTGTGGCGCTTACGTATTCAAACGCCAACATTCCGCTTGGTCGTACTGGTGGCAGTCCGGCAATCCATTTCTGCAAAAACTGTACCATTTTGATATCTAATTTGGCTTCAAATCAAGTGACTACCTTAACATTCAATGATCGATTTTTTAATTGTATTGTCGTTATTAATTCCAGTGCTGCAGTGACTGCAAATGGAGGAGCCAATTCTAACGGCAATAATACGTTTCACAATTATTCAGAGGCCATTGGCGTTGGTAGTGGAACATTCGCTAATAATTTAGACGGAGATCCGCTGTTTGCTGGGGGGACGGTTTTTGTTGGCGAGGGTGATAGCGTTGCAACAATGCTTTCGCAGAATGTTCAGCTAACAGAGAATAGCTTGCTTGCGTTAGGAAATGCAGATCCAGCATACGCTCCGAGTATTGATATTGTAGGAAATGCGCGGTCTGGCGGGGCATAAATTTTAGGGAGTCCTTATGACTAAGTTGGAGATGTTCCACGACATAAATGGTAAGGCTAGACCACAGGGTTAAAATAAGGAATCAAAACTTTATAGCACACGGGAAAGCTAATGCTGAATTCGAAGCTGTGGAATGATAAAAAACTAAAACCAGAGGTTTCTAAAAAGCTTCTGGAAATAGCGTTAAAATTTGTTGAGTTTTTGAAACTAGATTTCGAACCAAAGGATATCATCTTTACAGGTTCAATGGCAAGTGATGCATGGACGCCACAAAGTGATATTGATCTTCATGTTGTGTTTGGAGTTCCACAAGAAGATATTGGGTTTATCCATGAATATTTTATGGCTAAAAAGGCGGTTTGGAACAACACTTATAAGATAAAAATATATGGGTATCCTGTAGAGCTTTATGCGCAAGATGAAAAGGAGCAGCACTCTTCTTTAGGGGTTTACAGTGTTTTGAATGATCAATGGATAAAAGAGCCTAAAGAAGAAAATAATCAGGTTGATGAAAAAGCTGTGGAAAACAAAACAAAGCACCTTATGGTTGAAATTGATGCCGCCATTGAAAAACAGGATGTGGAGTGCTTACGAAAAATATCAGAAAAGATACGGGTTATGAGAACTGCGGGTTTACATGAAAACGGTGAGTACTCTGTAGAGAACCAAACCTTCAAGAAACTGCGGAGAAACGGATATATGGAAAAGCTTTCAAAGGCTAAAATAGAGTTGACGGAAAAGATGCTTTCATTAAGTAATAAAACCGTTACAGCCAAAGGACATTATCCTCCGGAAGAGATTGAAAAGATATTTAGGTATCTTGCAGAGAACAGCTATTATATCCCACCAGAAGCATTTGTTCTTACAGAAGAAGACAAACAAGACGGAGTTGAAACGGTTGGCGAAAAGCTAGAACTGGATTATCTCGTGTCAAAGGATGGTAATCGGTACACCATCTCTTTGGATGGAAAAGACGTTACGGTTTTCCCAGACCACGCTGATGTAATTGGGTTAGTTTATGATACTGTTCAAGACATGGATGAAGAGGTATTACGGCAGAGTTATATTGATATGCTTATGGATGTGTTTGGGGATTATAATAAAATATTGGAAAATTTTGGGTATGCGGTATCAACCCCAGGTGAGTTTACTGTAGCGGAAATAAAGTCTTAAGATGACTTGATCTAGGAGATAAAATGCAGCCAGTAATTCTTGATAGTAGAGGAAAGCCAGTCAAAATAATTTCTAGTAATATTAGGAATGCTTTTGACAATAGAGGCCCGTCTTTAAGTGGCCCCTCACAGGGGCACACTATGCTTTCAAAATTCTCTGGAAAGGATAAGGTTAACCTAAGTAAGTATAAAAAACTGGCGTCCGACATAGAAGCTGCAAATCCTTCGATCAGGTCTCCGCTGCTCAATCAGTCAAACTTTTATATGCCCGAAAGTGATTCATCAACAGGAGAACCAAACAGACTTTTGAACCAGTGGATTACATATTATGTGAAGTGGGCATATGATGTTGGAAATTTGTTGTCACTTCATTCGGAATTACCAATGAGTCGTTTTAGTTTACGTGGTATTACGGACAAAACCATCTTAAATTATTATGAAGACATGGCAGAGTCAATGGAGATGCATTCAAAATCCATAGAAATGTTGAAGCAGTTCTTTACATATGGTGAGGTTATCCCTTTCCTTTATTGGTCTGATAAATATAATTGCTTTACTGATATGACATTTTTGACTAACAACTTTGTTTACGTTAAAGGGCACTATCTTCTTCACTCTGACGAAGGTGAAGATACGGAGTTTTATGAACTTGAACCAGATCCTATGCTGTGCAACCTTGTAAAGTCAAACGACTATGTTACAACCTTATTGCGCCAAAATCTTGGTGAAGATTTTGTTGCTGCGGTTCAACAGAATAAACGTCTTCTGTTGAGCAACTTTAGCACTTCTATGATAAAGAACAAAATCCAATGGTCTGACTTGCGCGGAACTTCTATTGTACTAAGATGCTTGAAGTCCCTTATGCTTCGTGATAAATATAAAGAAGCCAACTATTCTGTTGCAGATGCATATGTAAACCCCAGAATAATTTGGAAATTGGGACAGTCAGGTGATTTAGGAACGGGTGGTTATATGCCTTCGGAAGAAGATCTTACGGCGTTCCGTGATCTTTTGATTGAAGCCAATAACGATCCTATCTTTACAATTGTAACACACTATGCAGTTAATGTTGACATAGTGGGTTTGAATGGAAAACTTCTTCCACTTGGGCCAGAGCTTGATCGAATTGACAAAGAAGTAATGATGGCTATGTTTGCTAATGAAGCTGTAACTACGGGCCAAGGACCAACCTACGCAAGTGCATCTGTAGCCTTCCGTGCCCTTATGTCAAGATACATTCCTATTAGGGCTAAAGTAGAACGTTATTATTATCATAAGGTTTTTGCGCCTGTTGCATATGCCAATAAATTCTTTGAACGTAAACAGTGCGATCTGGATCATAAGGTAAGAACGGACAATACTTCTAATAAGCTTATTATTCCGCAGATTGATTGGCGTTCAAAAGCAAACCTTCTGGATGATGGAACCATTAAGAGTATTATTGCAAGTGCTGTTAATGCTGGCCGTCTTCCGATGAAGCTTCTTACTGAGGTGCTTGATTTGGATTATAATGAGGTGCGAGATTTCTTGTGGGCGGAACAGGGTACAGTATTTGACCCTGTAGCTCAAAAGGCGCGTGATAAGATGGGACAGGCAAACACGGATGAAACAATGCTTGGGCAACCTTTTGCACCAAAGACGAATTCTCCTGTAAGCACAAAGACGCTTCCAAAAGCCGCTACACCTGTGGCAAAGAAGGCGGCAGGGTTAAATTCAGCAAATATAGAAAAAACAGCAAAAACACACAAATACCTTACAATAAAGCCTTTAAAGCCATTTAAAATGGAGAAGTCGATACAGACACAGATTGATAAGGGATCGCCATCCAGAGGGGCTAGTACGGAGGCTAAAGACCCTCTTGAGAAGGCTCTTGAAGTCAAAACCTTCAGCGCAGGGGATTTTTCGAGAAAGATCAATAGTGACCGAATTGGTAAAAATTACGAAAATCGTAAAATTGGTGAAAAACTGGTAGAAAAGCCAAAAGAGAAAAAAGATGAAAAATAAGGTTGTAAGCGTACTTGATAAAACATTTGCGGATCCAAAGGCTCGTAAAGAGCTTTTGGAAATGCTTTACAACAGTTTGACTAGTACTGTTGGGAAGGTTTCGTCAAGCGAATATTTTGCGAAGGTTGATCTTATGGGCAACTTTCTTTATGAGATGGTTGGTTTTTCCGATTCGCTTAAAAACGCAGTTGTGGCTATTCTGGAGAACCATTCTAATGAGGATGAGAACAGTTGTGATGGCGACCTCAATAAACTGGTAGAACTTTGCGATGCAATAAAATATGGTTCTGACATTAGCCGTCAATACCTTGATTCCATGAAGGCTTTTGGAGACGACCTTGAGACAATAAAAAAAGAGATAAACTATTCATTAGTGAACATTCACGGGGAGATAGCATGAGAGGCGAACTAGTAAACATATTTGATTCGTCTGGCAATAAAATATTGACTGGAACCATCCTTTCGGAAGGAACCGATCATGTTATTGTTAATGACGTTGAAACTGGACAAAACTACAGCGTTGCGTCTTCTTTGGTAAAAACATCTTCGAAGAAGTATGCCGCTACAGACGTTCTTAAGAAAGAAGAAAAAGAAGGTAAGACTTTTATTCTGACACGTTCCGAAGAAAATAAAAATAATGAGGTTTCTGTAAAATACGTTATTACTGCGAATGACAAACCAATATGGGAGTCAGAAGAAATTATTACCAACACATACAATGCAGAGTTTGGTTGGAGTCCGCCTGATGATTTTGATGAGAACAAGCTTGATCTTATCGAACAGAAGGCGGAGAATGGTTTTGAATTAATGGTAGAAAGTTTTGAAACTTTTAAGGAAAACATTTCACAGACGGAAACAGTTGCGCCAGCACCAAAGGGACAACCTGCCTTTGCACCAAATAAAACAGAACCTGGAAACAAACCTTCTGCCGCACCCGCAGCCCCAACGGGAGAAGCCAATCTTGGCACACCTCCAATGGGTGAAGGTGAAGCTCCTGAAGGTGTTCCTGACGGCGCGGAAGGGGCACCAGAAGCTCCTAAACCAGACGCAAAGCCGGAAGCAAAACCTGAAGCTGCACCACTTGAAACCAAAACCTCTTTGTCGTACAAGCGAAGTGTTCTTAGTGCTAAACAGGATTTGTTGATAAATCCTGAACATAGATTAAATCCTATATTGAGGGACGAAATGAAACGCAGGCATCTGGATTCAGCGCAGCTTAATGATCTTGAATTGGCAGATAAAATGAAAGACTTCTCATATTAATGGGGTGAAAAATGCTTAAAAAAGGTTTTACAATTGAGACTTGGAATGGTCAGCATGGAACTGTTGTTGAGGTTGTTGGGAACAAAATAAATGTGTTGTTTCCTGACGGGCAAAGGTTTTGTACTCTTGATGATATTGTTTCATCCAAAGAGCCAGATGATAAATTCTCAAAAGCCAAAAAACGTTTATCAGAGTTTAAGAGCAAATCATCCAAAATGCAAAAACAGGCTCTTAGTCCAAATGCAAGAGGTGCGTATCTAAACCAACTTGATAAACTTACACAGGCACTTAATGGGGACCATATAGATGTAGACTATATCACTAATGGTCTTGAAGCGTTAAAAGAACTATATGGGGAAGAACTGTTCGAAGGTTTGTTTAACGATGTAAGAAAGATGCTTATGCGTTATGAGCACAGCCCAAATAAGGCGTTGGGGGATGAGATAAAAAAAGAGATTAGTTTTGCAATTGATAAGATTTATGAAAAAACTTCCTCTTTGAAATACGCTCCTGGTAAGGTTGACGAGTCAAAGTGGGACGATGCAAAACAAGCCATTAAGAAAAGTACTGGAAAGGGCATTGATAGCTTTGGTGATTCTGAATGGGCACAAGTCAACAGCACCTATCAAAATATGGGTGGAACTTTTGAATCAAAAGAAGGGACTGTGACAGCAAAAATTCGTCCTGGTGTTGGAAGTACTGTAGTATGGCATGGGGGTGGTGTAACGCCAGAAGGTACAAAAGGTACTGTTGTACATTGGTCTGAAATAAAAACAGATGGAAGGGGTGTACCTACGGAAGTTGATGGGGCATATCATGATGCTGCTTATCTTAAAGAAAACGGGTATGTACCAGTAAAATTGGACAGTGGAAAATATGATACGTGGCATACAGACCGCATTGCCATAAGACTATCAGGATCAAAAGCTGTCACTCCGCTAAACAAAGCTATGTCCATCATGACAGAAGGACTTAAAACCGAAGGTGTTTATACAACAGAATTAATACAGAAGGTTGAAACACTTATAAAGGAAAATGCTATGAAAACCGCAGGTGCTACAAATTTAACTCCAATAATACGTAAGCTAGTTGATGATGTTAAAACACAAGGTGGAAGGTTTTCTAATGATGTCCAGACACTTTTGGACAACCTTTTTAGATTAGAGGATTGGGGTGCTGATGCTACTGAAGAAGATTTGGCTACACGAGACGCTGTTGAAGAAGTGGCGCAAAGTGCGTTAGCTGTTGCAAACCCTTCTGGGCAAGTTTCTACATTTGAGAAAGGACTTGCAGACAGAGGCATAACGTCAAAATCTATTCAAAGCATTGGTAGCAAGAAAACCGCAGAGGCAAAAAATTGGGTTGTTTACGATAAAAAAACAGAGAAGATTCTTGCCAAGGGTTTAACAGATGAAGAAGCAAGTGCCAAAATACGTGAATTGGAAGAGGAATATGAAAGAAACACTCCTGTATATAAAAAAACCATTATGACACTGGCTAAGAAACAAGTAACCGCAGAGCATCTTACCACAGTTCAAAAGGACGGTTATCAAACGTGTAAGGATTGTGGTGGGCTAGTAGATACTGATTTTGAATGGCTTGGTGAAAGAGAAGGAGTTGGAGAAACCAGACACATTGAACGCTGTGAAGATTGTGGTCGATGGAGGGACAGCATTGTTAAAGGCGGGTCCAAGCATCGAACAACTGCAGGACATCCTAATGAATCTTTTAAAGCCCAATACGCTCTTGGAGATATTTTCGTTCCCTCCGATGGTTCTGATGACACTAATCAGATAACCATCGTAGGCATGACTGAAAACTCTTATGTTGTAGAGCAACGTCCTATTGGAGACCGCAAACCCGATAAGGATGACAGAACTTATGGTGTAAGGTTTGAAATGAAATTTTCTGAGATCGAAGGCAATAAAGAGCTTAAGAAGTTTGCTAATAAAACCATGACTTCTGATATTGATAGGGTTTCATCAAAGCTTGAAAAACTATCAAATGAGGAACCGTCAAATTGGACGGTTGTTGTCTATAATGATAACGATAAAGAGATAGAGTCATGGGTAATAAAAAACAGAACGGAGAATGAAGCCGAAAAAGAAGCACTGGCAGATGTTGGAAACGTGAAAGGATTTCATGATTGGTCTATGACAAAAACCAGTTCTTTGAAAATGGCTGATATTAGTGATTTTAAACTTAAGCTTGATGCTGCCAATTCTGACGGTTCACTTCTAAAGCTCCGCCTTGTAGGGCAACCGATGATCTATATGGGCGTTCCAGAGATGGTTGATGGTGTAGCAGGAACCTATGTGCTGTATTCAAACAATGAGTCGAAGGTTAATGGCGAAGCGCCTGTCTCACCAACTTTTAGTTTAGATGATGTGGAGAAGGTTTTTGACAAGCTTGAAGATTCAGACCCGATTGAACCAGATGCTACTGCGGCAAAGAAAACAGCAAAAAGGCCAAACAAAAGTAGAGAACAGAAGCTATTTGAAGAATGGTCTCCTGGTGATGGAATGACCCGTAAACCGCAACATATGTCGTATATTGAGAACATTGTCCCATTTGATTCTAACATTCCTGAAAAGCTTAATAATCCTTGGAGAAACTATGGGGCTTTGTTTGACTATATTCACGCAAAAACAGGAATGTCATCAGAAGAGCTAAATGGTATGTTTCCGCATACTGCAAAACTATTTTTTGACGAGTCTTTAAATCCTGGGGAAGACGCTTTGGAAGAAGTGGAAAAGTTTAAAAGTTTAGTATTAAGTTTGGTTGACAAAGAACCTAAAATTGATGAAAACTGGGATTTTGTAATAGGGAACAATAAGGTATTCTCAAAGAAAACCGCAGGGGGGGTATATCCAGACTTTGGAAATAAGAAATTTGACCAACTTGTGGTTGCTCCTGGTCGTTTTGTTACAACAGAAGATGGAAAGATCGTTGTGCAGGTTCCTGCCACGTCTCAATACGAGAATGCTCTTTTTAGTGCGGTAGAAGCGGACCGGTTTACTCATTTTCTTGCGGCTCTATTAAGTAATCAAGAGTATGATCTTAGTACAAGCGCAAAAGATGAAAAAGTTATATCTGAGGAGGGTATGAAAGCTTTTGATTCAAAAGCATCAAAGAAAACCTCCTCTGGTGACTTGCCAGACAATATGGTTGATGCTTATCTTGTGACAGCGTTATGGTCTTCAACGGTATCCAATCCAGAAGATGAGACGGACGATACCCCTTTGGATAAGAATCATGACATATCGGATGTTGCGCCAGAATCCAGAGAAAAGGCACAAAAAGATTGTGATGCGTTTTTGGCAAAAGCTAAAACTATTATAACAGGGATGGATCCTAATTTTGTTATTGACGAGTCCAATATGGGGTTTTGCTTCTGGCTTAATCGTAATGGGCATGGTTCTGGTTTTTGGGACGATCCTCTTTATCCAAAAGAAATGGGAAAAGCATTATCAGATCTTTCAGAAGAGTTTGGGGGATGTGATGCTCTCGTTGGGGATGATGGTAAAATATATCTTGAAGGTGGAAAAGATGTTGCGGCTTCAAAAACCACAAAGGCAAAGATAGCGTCATCAGAAACTGATTCTGGAATCGATCTTGGAGAGAGAGTTAATGTATATGATAATAACGACAAAGTTGTTGACTCAGGTGAACTTGAGGAGGAATATGAAGGGCATGCTATAGTCAACGGGAAAGAGTATAAAAAAGCAATATATAAATTTAAGCTTGCTACAAAGATGTCTCCTTCTGTTAAAAAATACTTTAATGATGCGTGGGAATACTTTAACAATATGAAGTTGGTTCCAGATGCTGATGATATATTTGAATACGTTTTTGATGCTTTGGAAGCAGACTCTGGGGTAGCTCCTAACGATGCGTGGCTTCGTAGTCAACTTGGTAGCGAAAAAAGTTCCACAAAGGCAAAGATAGCGTCATTAACAAAAAAAGCAGAACGGCTTGGTGAATACGAGTTTGACGTTCATGGTGGAGAAAATTGGACTATTGAAGCTGGTGAAGACGGCAAAAAAAAGATTGTGAGGCGACATGTTTAAAAAATTAAGATTGAAACTTGCAAAACTGGTTCCATTTTTAAAATGGATAGCCAAAGACCTTGAGGCTGGAGATGTAGACGGGGCAAAAGCGAAGGTTGAAGCGGAAGCAAAAGAAACCTTTAGGGAGCTGCAGGACTAATGAAGATTTTGTCAAACAACTCTCCTGAAGTACAGCAGAGTCGGGTGAGTAATAAGCCGCTTGATTTTGATAGGAGGATTTATCCTGACAAGCAACATTCGGATGGAAAACATGCTCCGTTCTTTGGAGATCAAATGGAAAAAGTACCTGATTATGGGATTACACTAGGAAGATTACAGAAGAAAATAGTTCAACTAAACTAGGAGTTTTTATGAGCAGAGGTTTTAGATCGCGCGGAACAGACTTTAGTACTGATTACGGAAAGAACGTTCCCCAAGACAACTATCATTTTGGCAGGCTTAAACAAGCCGTCTATTATGATGTCTTTTGTAAACAAGTTACAGTAGAACAGGGTGCAGGGCTTAACAACGGCAATTATAGTGAAATGATAGACCTTCTACGAGTAGTAGGGATTAGATATCGTGAAGTGAAAAGATATACTATAAACCCTGACAGAATCTGTATTGATATTCTTGTGACGCAAGACGATCTTGAGAAGGTTGAAAAAGCCAATAAGGATTATAAAGATACTGGCATCACATTGCAAATCAAAGATACCATTTCTGAAGGTGTTTATCCGAAGGTTGTAACAAAAGAAGATAAGGAGTAACAATGTTAAATATTATTAAAGCAGGATTGAAGGTTGCAGATACAATTGCTCCTGTTGCTCCTGTAAGCACTCCTGAAAAGGATGTTCCAATCCAACCATTCAAAGGTGTGGGTGAAAGAGCACCAAGCGGGTTTGAATTTGAAAAATATAAACTAATGCAACCAGAGGATTTGAGAAAATTTAAACCAACACTTGATAAGCTTGATGATCGCTCCACAAAGGTTAAGGAGATGGATGAGAAAGCCAAGGAAATGCGGGTTAACATTGAGGAAAAGATAAAGGAGTTACAGAAAAAAGAAGGGTATGAGCAGCTTAAAACCGATATGGCACAAGCAGCCCAAAAAGTTAATGACGAGCTTATTCCATATTTCAAAGAAGCTGGAAACACTCTTATGGCATACAAAGATACGGTGTTTACCGTTATTGATACCCTTAAAAAGGAGTCTGTGACGGAAGAAGAGAAAAAAGCAAAGCTCATGGAAGCTTTGAATAAATTCATGGCTCCTGAGATTTCTGGTAAAGTCATTGAAACCTTCGATTCGATGGTTGCAGAGTTAGCAAATTCCGCCGCAAAAATGAAACAGATGAAGGAGTTGAAGGTTTGGCATCCATCAAAAGACCTTAGAAAACAGATCGACAAGGAGGTTACAACCTCAAAATCCGTTACCGCCGATGTAAAAGATTTGGTTGATAAATTTATCAATTTTATAAAAGGGCTTTGGGACAGTCTTTCTGAGAAGGTTGGGGATTTCTTTGCCGCCAAAGAACAGGCGGATCCTATCATTGATGAGATGAATGCCCTGTTAGGTGATACGGGTGTTGAAGCGTCCAAGAAATATGAAAAAGGCCCGTTTTATCAAGTTCGTTATCTGCCCTCAAATTCTGACAACTATGCAATTGAAAAAGGGTTTTTGTCAAAAGGGGATGCAGAACGATGGGCAATTGCAGAAAATTTGGATAATATAGCAGATGAATGGGAAGTAGAAGAAGATACTAGTAGAACTGCATCCAAGAAGGTTGGTGAAATAATGGGAGGTACTAAAAGAGAAACCATCCTAACATTTCATTACAGCGTAAAAGAAGATTCTGATATTGATACTGTAGAAGATATTATAAGCAATCACGCTAGTTCTGCGGAAGCGGAACTTAAAGAAAAAGCCATAGGTAATGTTTCGTGGGGTATCCAATCTCAGGGACATTTAGCCAGTAAGAAGGTTGATGTTATAAAAGCAGGTTTAAAGGAGTCTTTATGATCATCTACACAGGCTCTTCAAAATGTCGCACTTTGAATTTAATGGAATGCCCTGCGTGTAAGAAAGAGTTTGACGTTGTAGATGGCGTGTTTGTTGAGTCCGTAACCATCGGTGCGCGTATTCTTGTGTGCCAAACGCACAAAGCTTTTAGTTGCAATGAAGAGAAGGTTATTCAGGACAGTCTTAAAGAGGCAATGGATAACAAACGAGGGCATATCACTGGCGAAAAAAGGCTGCTGAAAAAATCCGATACTTTAAAGAGCATGTCTGAAAAGGAACTAGCGAGAATATTTTAATGGATAAATGAGTGAATAATTAACCAGAGGAGACAAGATGACTAGTAACGGAATTGTTTCAAGAGAACCTAACATTGTATGCAAAAATTTTTCTGTTAACAATGATAAGGTTTCGTTGGATGGTGAACTAATGGGGTACATACAAAAGCTAACCATGAGTTCTGATAGGCGCGATATTGTTGTTGATCGTTTATTGCCAAAAATAAATAGTGAAGGTTTTGAATCAATTACACAATCTATTATTGTTGTGGAGAACAAATGAATTTTGAACCTAGCGGGGATATGCTGGCCGACTTAGCCAAGGCAATTGAAACCTTTACGGTTGTTCATATAGAATATATTGACAAAAAGGGTGTTGGATCTTCCAGAGATATTGCCCCGCTGGAGATCAGGGGGGCTGGCTTGTATGCCTGGAGCATGGACAAAGGGGCATTGAGATTGTTTATGCTTGACGGAATACAAGCATATCAGGTGATAGATCAAACTTTTGATAAAACACAATTTGTGAGTTAATATGAATACTGGTGTACTTGTTGGTACGAAGGTTTGTAACAAATGTAAGGTTGAGAAACCCTTGGATTGCTTTACAAAATCTTCCAAATTTCTTGATGGGCATCTAAACCGATGTGCACAATGTAATCAGACATATTATCTTCAAAACAAAGAGAAAATTTTAAAGAAAAGTAAGGAGTACTATAATAAAAATAAAGAAAAAATTTTAGTAAAAGATAAACAATATTACATAGAAAACAAAGAAACTCTTAGGACAAAGCACAAAACATATTATAACGAAAATAAAGAGGATATATTAGAAAGATCTAAACAATATAGTAAGACACATAGGAAAGAAATAAATGCCCGTATTCGTTTGTACAGTAAAAATAGAGAAAAAATCGATCCTGTTTACAAAATTAATCGAAGATTATCTAATGCTGTTTATCAATCCTTACTGCGTAGAGGGGGGTCTAAAAAAGGAATGTCCTTTTTTAACTGTGTGGGATATACACCAAAACAGCTTAAAGAACACTTAGAACGCTTATTTTCTCCAAGTATGACTTGGGAAAACTATGGAACAACTTGGGAGGTACATCATATTATACCGAAAGCATACTTTTACTTTACAACAATTACTGACCCACAGTTTAAAATTTGCTGGCACTTAGCTAATCTGATGCCGTTAAATAAAGAAATAAATAATAGTATGGGACGGTTGATTAAAGATAATAAGATAACAAAAGAACAGCATATTGTTGAAAGTCTAAAACATTTACCATTATATAAGGAGGTTGTATGAGTCTGATCCGCTATGGCTGTGGTAAGATTAAAGATCAAGTCACGCTTGAAAAGAAGGAAGGCAAGATCGTAAAAATTGGATCTAAGCCTATTAAGAAAAAGGAAAAATAATATGACGGAACAAGAACGGCTGCTAGTCCAGAAGGTTGCAACTAAAGAAGCACGGAAGCTTATTAAGAAGATTTGTCATCTTCAGAAAAAAAATATGTCTGAAGGTTTGATCTCTACCATAGAAAGTCTGCTGTCCATTGCAGTTCCTATTGCATCAATTTCAGGTGAATGGGAGTTGACAACGCTTTTAAGTAGTTTGCGTGTGTGGCTTGAAAAAAAGAAGATGGAACAGATACAAGAAGATCAGGCCCGTCAAGCCATACAAAATCAAAGTTGGTCTGATTTAGATATAAAATATAATTGGTAGGTAAAAATGTTCGCTTGCAAGTCAAACTATTGTTTCAGGTTGGGGAGTTTCTGTAACTGTCCTCTATTTTTCATTAAAAATGGAAAAATTGACAAATGCTGAGTAAATACGGTAATGCCAAGATTGTTAAGGTTGCGAATAATTTACAGCAGGTTTTAAATCCAGTACGAAGAAAAACAGCATCAAAGATTATAGCAAATTTTGACCTTGATCCTGAAAAATACATTTACTTAAGGAATCGTGCGGTATCAAGTTTGGAACAACACGGCCCAAACCAAAATTGGGATGCGTTTGAACACGATGAACTTAAAGCACATTATGCCTCTTTTATTGGAAAGAGGGTTTCGGTAGACCACATAGCAACTGATGTTATTGGGACAGTTTTGGACTCAGAATTTATTCCTTGCCCAGAAATAAGAGCGTCTTTTGGTATTCCTTTAATGCCCTATCAGAACACCTTTGATTGCCTTTCTGCAATGTGTAAATCTAATAAAGAATTATTTGGGAAGGTTTTGGGGTTTGCGCAAGAACGAAACATAGTTAAAGGTAGTGATGAAAAACTTATCATAGAAGGGGTTGCGAGGCACATAACCAATTCTGGATGGGTAGAAAATGTTTGGGCTATTGATAAGGAAAAAGCGGAAGATCATACGCATGGTTTAGCAGATGCTATACTGGCAGGTGAAATCACTGATTCATCGATGGGTGCGTCTGTCGAAGAATCCATATGTTCTGTATGTGGAAATATAGCTACAGGAGAACGGCCAGAACATGAGGATTTTTGTGACTGCATAAGGCTATATAAGGGAAGCAAAATTAAGGTTGGTTCTCTTGAGGTAGTTCCTTTTGAGATTAATAGAATGGGATCCCCTGGATCGGGGGATGGTGGATTTTTCGAGGATTCCCTCATACTTCCGTTCAAGTTTGGTGGGAAAGCTGGCGGAGAAGGTGCGGACAAAGATGCAAAGCTTCTTGAAGTGTTTTCATCAAAAGAAAAAACAGCGTCAAAAGTAGCACCAAAGAAAGCATATATTGAAACCACAATGGCTCCCCCAAGTTCTGTTGATCACAACCCTAACATTTATATGATGATTGGTGACATCCCTGAGAAGGTTGAGAAGAACAAGAAAGAATTTCAACAGGAAAAGCTTGATGAAATTCAAGAACATTCTGATGAACAATCAGCACCTGGAGAGTATCCAGAAGGCACTATTGTAAGCATCTATTATGAAGACCAGACGATGGATGCGGTGGTTGTGGATGAATATGAGGACTCAATAACGGTTGCAATAGAAGAATTGGACGATCCTGTAGAGATAAGTAAAGAGGATATTATTGAGGTTATGGAGAAGCCAGAAGAGCTTCCGTATAAGAATAAGATGGATATGCCGGACCTGCACGAAATGCAACCTGAAAGTCGTGGAGCTTAAACCTTAAAAAAGGATAAATTGTTATGGAAATCAAAGAATCAAAAACCTTCGAAACGCAGCTAGATGTACTGTCAAAACGTCTAGAAGAGGCTCGTAAAGGTAAAAAGTTAACTTTAGATGAGGTTAAATCGGCAAAAGAGACACTTAATTCAGTTCTTTCTACTTTACAAGAGACAAAACAGCATATCGTCAATAGCACTAATGAGTTAAAGGAAAGAAGTGCTGCAGTAAGAACAAGTCTTAACGAAAAATTGTTAACTAAAGAGGAATCTAATCAACAAAGGCACTCAATAATGTTCGCCTGCGTGTCAAACTCAATTAAAGTTAAACGGGTGGAGGATTCTATCATGGCTACAAAAAACCTTATTGCTGAAGTTGATAAGTCTGCGGCATCTCCTGAGTTGGAACAACTCGAAAAGGGGCATGCTTCGGATAGTGCCATTAAAGCGCCTAAAACTACTACTGTTACACCAGATGGTTCAGTTGTTAAGAGTTCCTTAAAAGCTCGTGCAAAGCTTCTGTATACCAGGGCTATTGCTCTTATTAAGGAAGCTGATGTGGAAAAGGATGCTGTAAAGAAGGCTTCCTTAACCAGACGCGCCTCAATGCTTGAAAAAATGGGGGATTCCTTGGTTGCAAAGAAAGATGATAAAGACGAAAAGGGAAAGAAAGAAAAGAAAGCATCTGTTGACGTTAAGTCTGAAATCGTATTTGCGGCAAACGATCAGTGCGTAATGCCGGATGGTGTGGTTGGAACAGTCAAATCTGTTAACGGTGAAAAAATGATTGTTACCGTTTCTGGCGTTGATAAGGAATCAATGGTAAGTGTTTGCAAGAAGGTTGCTTCTGATGGTGCGGCACGTCCTGTTGAACAGGCTCCTTCAGCTCCGTCAGCCCCTGAAGCTCCTGCGGCCTCTCCTGAAGCCTCTGTAAAAACCATGTCTCTAAAAGATAGAATTGCCAAAGCCAAAGCAATGGTTATGGCGAACAGAGCTAAGAAAGCGGAAGTTCCCGCAATCGCAAAAGACCCTAAAGATGTTAAGCCAGAAGCAAAGCCAGAGGAAAAACCTATGGCTCCTGCGGCAAAGCCTGCTCCCGCCCCTAAATCTGGCGGAGATTCTGTAATGACAAGTGAAACAAAGACTCTTGTTCCTACATTTGACGCTTCCCTTGGTAAGTGGATGGTAAACATTTCTGAAACGGAAACGAAAGCTTTTGAATCAGAAGAAGCGGCAAAGTCATTTATCTCTACTGGTAGCAAGAAGGTTGCTGCGGAAGACAAAATTATTGACTCCGCTGATACGGCTAAACCCGAAGGTTCTGCCAATGTCGTAACGGAACTTAAAGGGCTTGACCAGAGTGGCAAAGACGGTGGAGCAACCTCAAAAGATGAGAAGGTTGATCCTCAGCTTTCCATGATTGGTGCAAAGGCTACACTTTCAGACCGTGTTAAGAAAGCGGCTGCGGACAAGATTATTCATTCGGCTGACACGGCTGTTCCCGAAGGTACACAGGGTGTGGCGCAGACTCTCAAAGGGCTTGACCAGAGTGGCAAGGACGCTGGCGCAACGAAGGCAGATCAGAAGATTGATCCTGAGCTTTCCGTCTATGCACAGAAGGTTGAGAGCCTTTCAAGTGAGATTGTGGTAAAGAACTCAAGACTAAAAGAATTAGAATCTAAAGTATTAGCTGATCGTGCTGCAAAAGTAGGCGCATTCACCGAAGAGCAGTATGATGAACAGAAGACACTTTTGGCTGAACTGTATGAGGGCGACATGCCTGGATTCAATGCTTACGCTAAGTTGATTGCACAGCTTGAGAAGACGAATGAAAAGTCTTCTTTGGCAGGTCGCCAGATCAAGCGGGTGCAAGCGGCGTTGGAAAGCAGACCCGTTCTGGTAGATGCATCAGAAGGTTATGTTTCCAAGAGCATTGAAGATTGCACGTTGTTTGATGACTAAATAATAAACCTTAAAAAGGAGTTGGTATGCTGAATCGGCAAAAACAATTTACGCTGAAGAACGGTGAATGGACAGGTTCCATTGTTGCACACGTGTCTGGCTATTCTGGTGGAATGCCTGCAAAGGTTAACTCTGCTGCGGAAGTCGCTCGTGCGTATGATGACACGGGTTACGTTGGTATTTTCGCCAATGGTTCTGATGTTGACGTTTCGGGTTCTCCCGCTACGTTCTACACTGGCCCTGGCATTTTCACACTGGAAAAGGGTGCAGCCGAAGCTGCTTATCCTTACGATGAAGGCCAGACGTATGTCGCTGGTGACAGCGTTGGTATTCTTGCAGGTGAGTGGACGAATACGGGCTATTCTACTGCCCGTGCGCGTGTCCTTGGCGTTGGAACGGTTTCTGGCGGCAATACGACATCTCTCACGATTCTGTTCGTATAAGCTGTTTTTTGGATTGAATTCTTGGGGGTTGGAGAGTTCTAACCCCCAAGAAGGTTTAAGAGTGCTGAATAAGATGAATTGGTAGAAACAATAAGAAGGTTTTATGGAAACTGAAAACAAAATTCCTTTAGACGACAGGCCATCAGCTACTTACACAAAGAAGTGTAGTAAGTGTGAGATGGTTAAATCTATTGAGGAATTTCGTGCAACAAAACGGGGAAAAGCATACTTGAGGGGTTCTTGTGCAGCTTGTGTTGCATCCTATAAAACTACTCCGGAGTATCGTGAAATGGATAGGCTGTGTCATCAGAAATATAGAAAAAAAGATATAAGAAGAACCATGCTTGATAATGCAAGAGCGCGTTCTAAAAAAGCTGGTGTACCTTGTACAATCACTCTTAATGACATCTATCTACCAACTTGTTGCCCAATATTTGGCACAGAACTGAAAGTTTCTGAAAAGCATCTTACAGAAGATTCCCCTTCTTTAGACAGGGTGAAACCCGAACTTGGATATATCCCAGGAAATATTTGTGTAATCTCTTATCGCGCCAATAGAATTAAAAGTGATCTTTCTGTGGAAGCATTAGAGGCTATTGTTAATTATATTCATAGCTTTGATAATGTAAAGCTGGCTAATACAGCTATAGAAACAAACAAGGAAACTAAAGTAGAACCTATTTCCCAACACCGAAATCCGGTAGGGTAATATATATAGGTAATTTTAAAGTTAACACAAGGAGAAAAAATGGTTGCAAAAACAGCTACAATTGACCGCGAAGCGGCAAAGAGCGCAATGCTGAGGAAGGAAGCGGACCTCGCTGCAGCGATGAAGTCGCCTACTGGCCTATCGAAGATTGCTGCGAACTTGGCTTCGCCCGTTCGTAAGTATCTTGACTACATCGGAATTTTCAGGAAATTTAGCGTCGTAGAAAATTGGCCTGACGGAATGCCCATTATATTTGACAACGACATTGCAGAGTTTACCGCTGTCAAGATTGGCAAGAATGGTACAACTCGTATTATCGAAGTTGAAGTGGAGCGCACCACTTTGACTGAGTTCGAAATTGTTGTGCGTCCGAAGGTTCCGTATGCCGAACTTTATAAAAGGCTATACCAGGTTATGAAGAGGACGAAGGAACGTCTTGAGCAGGGTATGGCTCTTCGTGAAGACCTTTACGGGTTTTCTCTTCTTGAAGTTGCGTCCCAGCAGGTGAATACCACGATTGCGATTACCACGTATCTTACGAAAGATGCGCTGGCCCAAGCGTTTTCGCAGGTTGAAAAGCACCGTCTGCGCGTGAAGTCAATCCTGATGAGTCCTTACGGCATTCAGGGTATCCGCAGGTGGGATTATCTCATGGTGGACAACGTGGCTCGTGAAGAAATTCGCAAGTCAGGTTATCTTGGTTCCATCTGGGATGCAGATATCTATGTCAATGACCAGGTTACAAGCGGTACGTTCTACATTATCGCAGAGCCTGAATTCACAGCGTGGATGCCTATCCGTAGAGACGTAGACGTGATTCCCGCTGACGATCCTGACAACCTTCTGTTGGGCTTTGTTGGCTATGAAAACCTTGCCATGACAGTGCATAATGGTCGCGCTGTTGCCAAGGGCACGTTCAATATTTACGGCTAGTCGGTAATCTGTAGCATTCTACAGATTTTGGAAGTGTTGTTTAGGATTGGGGGAGGAAACACCTCCCCCAAGTCCTGTTTCTTTAACTTAAAGGAGTAGAGTATGCAGAGTACGGACAAAGTGGCAGGAGCCACATCAGAAGCTACGGAAGTGGCTTCAAGCGCAACCAATCAGGTTGCTTACGCGGTTGATCCAGAGAAAGTAAAGGCAAAGGTAGAAGCGTCTAGAGAGGCGCGTCAGCGTCTTGAGGAACGCGAACAGAGTGGTAATCCAAATGCACAAGTTCTTGACCCACACGAAACGAGAGTTGAACCCCGTTACATTATAGTTCAAAACAGGTCGGACAAGGTTTTGATTGTTCCTGATCTTAAGAATGGCCCAGAAGATATGGGTTTGATGATGTTGCCGGGGCAGATAGAAGTTTTAACAGACTTTTATTCTCCGCAGCAGATTAACAGGTCAAGGGGATTGCGTTATGCGGCTACTAAGATGGAAGGTTATGGGAGCACGATGGCAGACCCGAAATATGCCCTTGTTCCTTTGAAGTCTGTTGATGAAGGCGAATCTTTTAAGGCTCCTGAAAGAAAAAAGCTTCCCAAGGGGGTTGAGATTGAGGACGAGTCTTATAATGATTTTGACCTTCGTTTTGAAGAACTGGAAGCTCGTGATGCTAAGAGAGAAGAAAAGCTTTTGAAAAAGACGCTTGGTATGAGGGTTAGTAAACAGCACGGAGCGTCACCAGTTCACGTTTAACGGTTGAGATTTGGCTATTATAGCCCGTAGTAAAACCTACGGGCTTTTAAAATAACATCGACAAGGGGTGCTATGTACAAAGTAGCCAAATCTGGTGCAGACGTACAATATCTTTCTTCCGCTATTGTACAAGAAGGTCTTAAACAAAAATTCAAATCTTTGTTTGGTCGGGATCCCGTTGCTCGTACCGAAACAGACCCTATGAAGGTTGTGGATGCCCGTATTCCAGACATTATCGCTGAAACCATAAACTCTGATATAGCGAAAGTCCTTAAAACAACAGCTATTGAATCTACAGAAAACACATCAGGTGAGCTTCCTGAGATAAACAATGCAACCCTTCTGTATACAATTCTTGAAGATACTCCTATAAAAATAACTCTTGAGGGTATCCCTGAGTTTTTAGAGCTACAGGACAATGTAGAACCTGTTTTAACAGCTATAAACGATACAACGGGTATTTCAGTTCAAGAAGGTACGGCCTACCTCCCTGCAGAATATTCCGCTATAACAGTCGGTATCTTTGTTGATAATAAGCTATTTGGTGCGGAGTTCCAATATAGATTGTCAAATGCAGGCGGAAACGAAATTGAGGGTGAGAAGAAGAAGGAGGTTTTTGATAACTTATATTCAGAACTTCCTGGTGGAGATCAAAAGACGGAAGAAAATGTTAAGCAAGACCTTCTAAAAGTTGTGGGGCTTAACGAATATGTTACGCAGGAATCAACACCTCCACCAGAAAAGCAAGCACCAGGTCCAGAAGCAAAAACCACACCGGAAGTCACCCCTGAAGCTACACCAGAAGTTGCACAGGAATCGGCACCAAAAACCTTCTCACTTAGGGAATTTACACAAGGGTTTATTAAAGAGAATGGGTATGGATTTGAAAAATATTCTAGATCATTACGACAGCTTATTGATGTTTCTAATGACGATATAGATGAGGCTGAAAAAGAATACATTATGTATGCCTCAAAATCCCCCATCTTTTCCACACTTTTAAAAAATTATAGTATTGAGAATGGTACTGTAGTTACATCGAGCAAATATCCAAAGAAGGTTTTTACGGTTGTGGACATTTTTGGTGATGTTGCAACCCCTGATGTCCTTGTTGAGGATGCATCAACAGGACGGCAGCATATTGAAGACGTTAACAATCTATCCATTTACTAGGAGTTAAAATGATAAACGAAAAAATGAACTCTCTCGTCAAACGTGCGGTAAAATCTGGAAATTCCAGCCCGTCCATTGCACAACTAAAAACACTTGCCGTTGCCTTAAGTGACTATGAATCTTATAAAACACTTAATACCGCATCCATAAAGGATATTGTGGAGATCAAGAAGCTTTCCGCGTTGTTTGGCAAGGACAAGCCAGATAAGGTTTCCGAAGGTAAAGGTAATCTGTTTGGTTTGGATGGTAAAGACACCACAATAGCTTCGGAAGGGCAAAAGAAAATTTACGATGTAAAACCTATGGAAAAACCTGACATCGAACTGAAAAACATTTCTGAGCGTAAGAAGATTGAAGAGTTTCATCCTGAAACGTCGGATCGTAAGGCAGAGCACAAAACTGTTTCGGAACCTCTTAAGGAAAAACCTCAATTTCCAGAAGTTTTGAATCGTGGCGAGAAACAGCAAAAGGAAATAGCTAAAGAAACTACAGCTTCTGTAAAAACAAGGGCTGACTTTGATAGTTTTACTGGTTATTGTGCGACACTAACAGACCAACAAGTTCTGAATGTTATGGAAAAAGAGAAAGATGGCGCTCAAAGGGATCCTGATAGAAGGGAAGATTATTTGGCAGCTAAAGCAGAAGCAAGAAAACGAGGTTTAATCGCTTCTGTTAAGACTGCTGATTATCAAGGTTGGAAAAATTATGAAACTTGGGCGGTAGCATTACATATAAACAATGACAGAGAGCTTTACGAAAGGGTTCAAGAACTGGCTAAAGAAGCTGTGGCAAATGCACAAAACACAGATCAAGTAAAAAAGGGTATTTGGAACGTGGGTGAAGCTGCTAAATTTAGTCTTTCGGAACAGATTGAAAATTATATTAATGAAAACAATCCTCTGTCTTCTGATGCCTCTGTTTATTCTGATTTGATGAGTGGAGCTATACAAGAGGTGGATTTTGATGAAGTTGCTGAAGAAAGGATACAATTAGCAACGGAGTCTACAGCATCGGTAAAACAAACCATCGCAACCATAAAGAGGGCTTGGAATGAAGATGAGAGTGATGTCACACCTGTAGCGAGAGAAGTAATGGATATTAATGCAGACACATGGGCAAATAATGGTTGGGAAGAAGGTAAAGATGTCAATTTAGACGTTTTGAAAGAAGCTTTAAAGGAGATTGCGCCTAGAGTGACGCAGGAAGATCTTGATGTTCTTGAGGATTATAACAATCATTCCGCATATCAAGCGATAACAGAATTGAATCCTACGGCACGTACCAGAGCTTCAAAGGTTGCCTCACCGCAATTCCCAACCCACCTTGAAGATTCCCTTCTGGACGGTTTCACTATTCAGGAGCTTATAGATACCGTTTTAGCTAACGAACCTGAAAGAGATCCACAAGCGGTACAACGTGTGTTTAAAGAAATGTTGGATTTTCACATAGAAAACGCCAATGAGGTTTTGAATACTGAGCTTCCAATGATTCTCCAGGAGCTTGCGGACTATGAAAAACGTGGTTCCAAAACTGCGGCTGAAAACCCTTTCGAGAAAAAGCCGAAGGATGACAAGCAACCTAAAGATGAGAAGGTTGAACCGAAAGAATCTAAGGAGCCAAAAGAGCCAAAAGAAAAGGCTGATTCAAAGGAAAAAGAATCTAAGGAACCAAAAGAAAAGGTTGAACCAAAAGAAAAGGCAGATAAGCCAGAGAAGGCGGATAAACCTGAAAAAGAAGATAAGCCTGAAAAGACTGATCTTGATACCATCCTTGAGCTTTTGGAAAAGCTTACAAAAATGGTGAACTCTTTGGTAAAGCAGGACAAGCCTGAAAAACCAGTATCAAAGCCTGTTGAAGTTAATGTGGATAAAGTTCCTGAGAAGGTTCCTGAGAAGGTTGAAAAACCTACTCCAAAACCATCTCCAAAAGCTCCTGAAATTCACGTAGATAAGGCTGGACCTCTTCCAATCCCTGTGGACAAGGCTGACTCGCCTCCTGTAGCTATTGGCCCAAAACTCCCTAAAGAGCCTGTAAAGAAGCTTATACAAAGCCTACAGAAGGTTCTAGCAGAATTCGCCCAAGGGGACATGGTTGAACTCGCTGATACGGGTGCACAACTTGTTGTGGATAGCGTTGGTAAAGGGCCAGACGGCAAGACAGTACTTGTAGGTAAAGATACTAGTGGTAACGTAGTTGCTGTTCCTGAAGGTACACAGGTAAAACAGAATACAGAAGTTAAACCAGTAATGTAAAGGTTTTTATGCCAGGACTCAATGAAGTTGATGGAACCCAATTACAGGCGCTTAATACTCAAGGTATTGAGGTAAACAAAAACCATGTGTCAGTCAATATTGATTTCAAAGACCCTGACACAAATTTGTATTTTGACCCTGCATCACCAACTGTAACGGTAACACATGATGGGGCTGCGGTTGTTTTAACTACGTTGAAAATACTCGTTCCGTTTTCAAGGCGGGATGATACCACAGGTGTTTGGGGAATGGAGTTTTTAACCACTGATATGACTACTGGAACATGGGTTTTTACCTTTACAGGTGTAACCACAAACGCCAAAACCGTCTCACATGTCTTGACTTTTACAGCAGCAGATATTCCTGTAGAACAGTATTTTATTGGTGCGCTACGGACAAAGTTGGGTGATAAACGTGCTAGTCGATACATGCTTGATGATAATATGAGGTTTAGATGGGGTAATGGAGAGCTTTATAGCTTCCTTGAAGATGCTCGTATGGATATAGGGCATACCCCTCCGCAACCCATAGAATTAACTTATCCGCAAGCATATTCTGAATGTCACGAACTCATGCTCCTTGGAGGGTTTATCTTCTCCCTCGAATCTATGGGAATCTTTTCTACCTTCAACAAAATGAATTACCAAGATGAATTGAGTTTGCAAATTGACCGTTCAATGTTCTTTCAAAATGCGCAATCTTTAAAAACAAATTATGAGCAAATGAAAATGAGATGGAAAAGGGACTATCAATTTCATAAGGTTAGAGGTATTGGTATGGCTTCTGGAAGGTTCCCATTATACACCTCACGGATTATTTCGTTAAGTTTGGCCAATAGTCAATCCATGTTTGGCGCGTATTAGCAATGCTAAGAGGCATTAATGGCCGATTTTAATCTTAGAGTATCAAGAATATTGACGCAGGCTGGAAGCCATGTGGTTGATTTGTATTGGACGCATGTTGTCAATCAACTTGGATATAATGTATACCGTTCCGAAAACAACTCTGACGATCCAAATGACTGGTACAAAATAAATCAGAAGATCATAACAGTAAATTATTATCAAGACAGAGGGTTTACAGGTGATCCTGTAAATACAAGCAGATCGGAATGGTTTTACAAAGTAATTCCCGTATCTCTTGACGGAGGCGAATATCCCTTATCTCAAAGCAAGAGTGAAACCTTCGAAGTTCCTTTGGCAGGACTCCAAAGGTTTGTTGCGCCAACCATTCGTGGGCGCACAAACATTCTTTTAGACCCCTCAATATTTTCTGCTGCGGAGGTTGTTCACTTTTTGGTTAGAAAGTGGGCGGGAGCTTACTGCAATTGTATTGACATAAGGACAAGAAAGATTGACGCAAACTGCCCTCTCTGCTACGGGTGTGGGTATTCTGGGGGCTTTGAATTAATTGAAAACGTTTATTGTCATATTCGTTCCACACAGAAATCATTGTTGGCGGAATCTGGTGGGATATCTATTACAGAAAACCCTACAGGAATTATCTCAACATATCCAATTCTTACTGATGGTGACATTCTTGTAAGGATGCACAATGAGAGATATCGTATTCGTAGAGTAAAGCGTAGGCAGATACAAAATTATACTACCGCACAAACCTTCGAGCTTGAGCGTATGCAGTTGTTTGATATGGCGTATAGGGTGGTTGCACCAGCCATTGCTGAGCCAACTCGTAGGCAAGGTACGGAGAATAGTAATACGGTTCGTGCTAGTAGCTCAAGTTCATCATATAGCTATTCGTCAAGCTATTCATCATCAAATAGCTCGTCTTGTTCGAGTTGTTCAAGTTCTTGTAGTTGTTCTTCAAGCTGTTCAAGTTCTTGTAGTTCCAGTTCATCTAGTAGTTCATAGGTAATAAAAAATCATGAAGCAAAAACATTTTGTACCTTATAACTCTGAACAAGGAACTAATGCTGTTAATATCGGTAGGGGAGGGCAAGCCCCCCAATATGAGAACAATAATGTAGTTGGTGAAGGTTCGTTAGTTTACACTACCAGAACAGGTGTTGGTTTGGGTGATGGTTTTACTGGAACTGATTATGGGTATTCTAGTTGGTCTATGTCAAGTTCTTCCTCAAGTTTTTCAAGCTCTTCTGGGGAATCGGTATCGAGTAGCTTTTCATCCAGTTCATCAAGTTTTTATAGTTCTTCTTCGAGTTTTTCATCGAGTAGTTTTAGTTCCTCAAGCTCATCAGCTACCGTTTATGGTGGGGCGGTATTTATAACAAATATTGAGCCACAAACTACGGGAAATGTTGGTAATAAAGTTTATGATGAGGGGGGTATTACACTAAATTCTTGTATTACCAATACAAACTCTATAAAAGTATCTATATTGGCTGTAACAGGACCATCACATTACAAACCTAATGTAACAATAAATGGAGTGGCTGCAACGTTAGCTGCTACCGCTGATCCTGTAGTGTGGACGGGCTATTCTAATATAACCATAACTGGTAGTGGAGTAGTGGAGGCAATTCATGAGGATGGGGCTAGAGATTCGTGTACTGTGACATATCAAGCGGCACCAGAGGTTCTGTCGGCTGTTTTTACTGGTGGATACCCTGGAACGCAAACAGAACTTAAGGAAGATGATACTTTTGATCTTATTATAACATCTGATATTCCTATGGTTGGTGTTGAGGTTCAGGATTATGGTGCGGGGCAATCTTCTATATCTACATTTGGTTCCACTACTTCTACGACAATTACAGTAAATATTGCAGATCGCGGAACTGTTACACAAGCTTTGTCTATTAAAGTAAGGGTAAAAGACGCTTATGGTGCATATGGCGCATATTACGATACAAGTTCTGGTGGAAGTGTTGACGGTGTAAATGTAGTAAATCTAAATAACACCTATCCAACCATAACTTTTGGTGCCAAAACATATCCTGGTTCACAACAGGCATTAAAAGGTAGTGAGGTTGCTACAGTGGCTATGACGGTTTCTGATTCAGACACTGTTCTTTATACCTCTCCAAATGGTGATCTCGACATTACAAATCCAACGACAAACGAAACACCAAAAACTGTTACAAGAATTTCTGGTACATACAATATTTCTACAACCAATTTAAGATGTGTCGGAACTCGCACTGCTAACAATGCTGTTACAACCTCAAATACTGTGGTATATATTGCAAATTCCGCCTGTACTTTGGCTGTTACAGAGCCATACACAAGGTTGCGGAGTGGTGGTAACTCTGGAACTTCTGCACAAAACTATACCATAACCATAACGGCAAGTCAAACCCTCTTGTCTGCCCCTACGCTTGTTGCTCCTGTTGGAACGTGGCAAGGTGATGGATTTGGTGGAAGCGGTGCTACATGGACACGCTCTATACAGATACATGATGATGATACAAAAGGCACACAGGATTGGGGTGCGATAAGCGGAACTAATTTGGCTGGTATTGAAACTACTGCCGTTACGGGTGATAGTCAGTATGTTGTCGGTGGTTTTGTGTTTAGGACTTTGACGGTTGCGGCATGGCCTAATAGAGAAGCTTCAATAGGAACACAAGTATTGGATGTAACAAAACTATGTTGTACAAACCTTTCAAAGGGTTCTAGTGGTTCTCTTAATTTTACTTTCAAAACGTCAATTGTAGATGGGGTGGATAAATACACAATTACAGAACCAACAGGAATTTATAATGCCGCTGGTGGTTTGTGGTATAACTGTGATTTGTCAAATGCGGTATCTAATAGTTCTGGAACTATGCAGATTGAACTTGAGGAGATTGTATAATGTTGTTAACAAACGAACAGAAAGAATATGTCCGTAAGAAAATATCTGAAGAATTTTTTGCTACAAAAAGGTTTCAGAAACCATATAAGATTTTAACCGTGGAAGATGAGGTATTAATTGAAAGATTTAAAACAGAAACAAAAAATAATTTGGGATAGCTATGGCAGATACTTATCAACAATATGTAAATACTGAGCTTCCACTACGCCCCTCGGCAGACGTTCCTGTTGGCGGAGATTTCTTATCAGGGCTGTACATGAAGACTACTGGGGTAGGAATGAAGACCGTACCATCTCCAATTAAATTTGGTGATAACATAGTGGTTGTTGCAAAGTCTGGTGGTGATTTTACAGAGATTCAAGACGCTATTGACTCCATTGATGATGCAGCAGAAGATAATATTTATGTGATCCAAGTTTATCCAGGAACATACACGCAACGAGTGACCTCCACAAAAAATTATGTTTACATCATGGGCACTGATCCTAATTTATGTTTCTTAAGTCCAATTCCAACGGTAGGCGCAGAAGATTGTGCTTTTAAAATAACAAGTACAACAGCAGTATATATCTTCAATCTCAATATTGGATTTGTTTCAATATTTCCAGAAGAGGTTTATAATCTTGTTGCTGTCAAAATAGACACGACTGGTTGGGGCGGATATTTTACTAACTGTGTACTAGGTAACGCTGTCGTAGGTGGGACTGGTTGCACTTCAATAGCACTCAAATATACAGCACTCAATCAAGTATTATATTTAATTGACACCGTTACTATAGTGACCCATTTCGATTTTTTGACGACTAACGTAAATGCTATTGAGTTCTTTCCTGGTGCTGGAAGCAGTGGTTCTTTTTTAGACGCTGAGCGGTGCTCTTTTTATCTTGCCATCATTGATGCAATGACCGGCTCAATGCTTGTAGATAGAAACACATACGCACCTAGCTTGACTCTACCTTGTGTTTTCATTAGACATTCTACTATTGAATTGCAAGGAGGGCCGTGGTTGAATGCAAATTTTACGGGAACACTTAAAGGCTTTGAGGCAATAGGAACAAAAACAACCTTCATTTTCCTTTCCAATTTGTGGAAATTTTTTACCACAAATAACAACGCCACTAATGGAACGGCTTACGGTATCTATGCTGATCCATCTTCAACAGGAATGGTGCTTAATTGCAAACAGAATATATTTACTCAAGGGTCTATTCTAAACACATACTTTGCGAGGCTTAAGGCTGGCGTAACCCTATCGTCTATCCTTGATGACTATTATGATATGTCTGGCAAGGTAGACGTAAACGGAGGAACCTTTAATGATAATATCGCTACGTATATTGCAAATGGAACATATTGGAGTGGTAGCCCCACAACGATAAAGGACGCTATGGACAGGATTGCTTCTGCGGTTTATACTTTGAGAGGAAATAGTCCTATACCATAGAGTTTGTATAATATGCCATACACCAGACCATCTATACAAACAAATCGTAACAATAGAAAAGGGACTCCTTTGGAGGGTGGTGCTAGAAGTTCTAGTAGTTATTCAAGTAGTTCCAGTTTTTCAAGTTCTAGTAGCTACTCCTGTAGCTGTAGTTTTTCAAGCTCTAGCTGTTCCATCTCTAGTTGTTCTTCTTGTAGCTCATCTTGTTCAAGCAGCATCAGCTCCTCTGAGCCTTCTGAGAGATATTGGAGGGGAGGTGGTAATTGGACAGATGCTAAATGGGCGTATACCGCAGGAGGGACACCTGGTGAAGCCCCAACACCAACTTCAAATGAAGCTGTTATTTTTGATGCTGTTTCTTCTGACTGTACCCTAACAGCAAATGCAAATTGTACATCTATTACTACAGAAGGATATTTAGCAACATTAGACCTAAATGATTTTAATTTGACTGTAGAAGGATCTGGAATATTTACTGGGGGGACAGTCTTTGGGGGTAGCGGGACTCTAACTCTTGGAAATGGTAATATTGGGGGGATTGCTACATTTAGCAGTTCGTGTACGTTTACATGTGAAACCTCTATGGTTTATTGCAAAAAGTCTACCTCATTTGTTGGAGGTGGTACAATTAAATTCTATAATATTAAACTAACTGATACAGGCATAACATGTGCGGTATTGGAAAGTAATAATGGGGGGTTTCAGTGGGAAAATCAATTTACTATTAATGGGGGTACATTGACTATTGGTACTAATACAACGGGGCATGAGATGACTTGGATTGGAGATGCGCAAACAAATCCTTTAGTTGTGGTTGCTGGAACAACCTGTACAAAAACAGGAGTTAATCCTTTGTGGTTAAATCTTAGCCCACAAAGTTTAGCTACAGAACTATCAATTAATATACCAGAAATAACTGATGTTGGGGCTGGAATACATCTTCAGTTCAGTTATACCGATTTATTTGCTGGGGCATGGCCTTCCGAATGGAATGTTGCGCTTACGGGAAACCTTAACTTATATAAGTTAACATTTTTTTCTAGTAATATCACTAGTGTTGGATCGGTGTGGTGCTCCACTTATGGGTACAATATTACTATAGCAGATGATCTTTTGTTTGTTTCTGATAATCTAGAACTATGGTTGGATTGTGAAGGTGCTGGTGGAAGAACTTCAACGGTAACAGTCTATGGAGATGTATTATCTGCCCCAATTAATGGATATGGTATTATTAGTCAGGAAAATTCTGTTTGGCACTTATATGGTGACATCAAAGTTGGAACTTTTTATGGTTATTATTATGAAGGGTATGGTGCTTTATATATGCACGGTACAGATAAAATATTACAAATAGGACACGAAGACCAAGAAGTTATTGGTGCACCTGGAGACCTAGTTATTTTAGGTAGTACCACCACGCAACACTGTTATCTTTATCCCCATAGTTTAACTGTGTCGGCTCCTTTGACTTTTGAAACCACAACTTATGGTGATGTAGTAAATGATATTTGTGGAAACTTTTTAATGAATTTATCTGGTTCATTAGATGCTTCAGATACAGGAATTTATATTATATTTGAAGGAAATATAGACAATTCGGCAGATAGACCAATAACAGTTGGGGTAGATACTATTTTTGATTTAGCATATTGGGAATCTCCCGTTACTGTAGATTTTGGGGTTGGTACAATACTTTCTAATTTATCTGTTAATGGCGCTATTTCTTATAAAGTTAGTTTTGTAGAAAGTTTTGTTGTAAATGGTACGTTTAGACTAGGGGCTAAACAAAATATTGAGTTCACTTCTGGTAAAACCTTTCAAGCAGACAAACTAATATGGACAGGATTGGTGGGAAACATGCTAACAATAACTGCATCAAGTGCAGCAGCATGGAATCTCAAGGTTGTTACTAGTACAAGCATTCTTTATACGGATGTTGAATGGAGTGATGCAAGTAGCGGTATTGCTATTGACGCCACACATGTTTCAAATATTAATGGGTTGAACAACACCAATTGGAACTTTCCTCCAGCATGATAAAGTTTGATTTTAAAATAAATAAGGATGCGTTGAATCCAAACACTTATATTAATACTTATATTGATAGAATAAAAAAAATACAAGACAAACGGTTTACCGTAAAGGTTGGGCAAAACACCTATACAATACGATATAAAGTGAATGGCACTTGTATTGACCTATACTCTAACTCGAACACTTCAATAACGAAGCCCGTTGTAAAGCTCAATTTAGGGGATTTGCTACTACCAGAGTACATTTCCGTTTCAAAAAACTATGAACCATACGACTATACAGTTATCATGGAAGAAGGTAAGGGTTTGTCAAATAAGGAAATAGAACAAATAATGGCAGAAATAGGTAAGATTGGTCTTTTAAAACTTATTTTTAGCTAAAAATGTTCGCTTGTGTGTCAAGATTCTTAACGTAATAGAGGAACGAAACCATGTCAGCAAGAACTCTACTTAACTGTACAATCGAGGACAAATTTACTCGTTATGGGCAAGAGGGCTTGACTTTACACCTTTACGAATATCCCATTACGGTTAACGATGACTATACGATTACAGGGACACGAGCAACTGATTCATCGGGTGATCCTATTGTAGGTACAGAAGAAAGTGACGGAAGCTATAGTTTTGAAGAAGTTGAATATGGGGAATACGTTATTGTAGCGTATAAAACTGGATTGCGGCCACAAATCGTTACAGGCTATTCAAGATTTGTTGTTCTACCCAAATTAGGTGGCGACGAAATAGCGTGTTCCTCAACGGATACTACAATTCTTAAGACTAAATTGAATGTACTCATTAACTACATTTTGGCTAATGATGCGGGTTGGACGGGAACCGCACCTACTCCGATAACATAAGGCGAACAATGGCTGTAAATCCACGTTCTAATAGCGGAGTTTCGGGGGATACCCTTTATACCCATCTTAATCCGACAGGAGATGTTCAGGCGGGTACGCTTTCTCCTTATTCAGGAAGTGTTTCCATTTTTTCCTTGGCTACCGATACATCTGACAGGCTAATTAAGGTTTTGCAGGACTTTTTCAATACGGATACGTTGTGTAAAGCGTTGAATGCAAAGCTTGGAAAAGTAAATAAGGAAGTTACAATTGTAGACCAGTATATGATTGATATTAGAGGGTTGCCGCAAATTGTGGTTTCTTCAAATCCTGTTGAAAACATATCTGACAGTTTTGGGGATCGTATTGGGTATGAGGAATATGGTGACGAGCTGTTTTATGTTTATGGTGGGAGAGCCAACATAAATACTACTATAGAACTATATGACAGTGGGAAGCCTAATGTTGAAGAATTAGCTGAGATTGTGTTTTTAGGGCTTTCACATTTTGTCTATTATAATTTGATGCAAACCATGCAGTTTATTGACAAGTCAAAAATAAAGTTTTCAAATGCAACAAGGTCAACCACAGCTACTGGTGGGGAAGTATATCAAATAAAGCTTACCATGCCAATTATGACGCAATGGAGAACATATTTTAAAGCTGACACAACGGGTATTGAAGAGATTGAGCAAACTATTACGCGAGACGTTTAATTTTTAAAAGGAGAATTTATGCCTTATCAGAAACCTTCTGTTACTACGGAACGTACAGGGTTGCCAGGAACTCCACTTGGTAATACCAGTTTTTTCATTCCGACAGTTATTGCCAAGACACTTGGCAAGTCTACACTTTATTCCAGAACCGCAAATACGTCTGGTGACGATGCGAACCTTTATGTTGACGGAGTGATGGTTGAGTCTGGTGAAACGCTGAATTATGCCAAAGTAACGTATAACAGCACTACACACCTTACTACGGCGGTTCCAATCCTTCCTGTAAAGGATATTTACAGTGTTTCAACAAACCACAATAATCCGTATGAGCGTGAATTTGTTGAAGGGATTGATTATTCTGTTGATAAAGCAACAGGCGTATTGGACTTCTCAAATGCACCTGCCATCCTACCTCCTGAAGTTGACCTTTTAACAGAAGGTACGGGTGGAAGCATTGCGATTGGTACATACAACTTTGCCGTAACCGCTGTGGATGCTAATGGAAACGAAACGACTGCTGGAACCCTTTCGATTGCCGTTAGTGTGGGTTCTTCGACCATTAGAATTGATTGGAGCAAAATTCGTAATTGTAGTGGTTATAAGATTTACAAGAAGGTTTCATCTGGTGGTGCGGCACAATATGAAGCTGCTACAAGTATCGATTCCAAAGATACTACAACCTATACTTTTACTGCTGCGATCTCTACGGGGGTTGCTTCTCTTCCTTCTGCTAATAGCACAAAGCATGACCCTGACGATACCGATACTGTTTACATCTATTACTCCTACTATGCTTACACGTACAACTCTCCAAAACGGTACTTTGACACTGAATCAGTACAGCAAGAGCACGGGATTGGCTCTGAAATTGCCAATGCTGCTCGTCTTGTTATGGGGCCATTGGGAACGGGTCAAAACTCTACCTCAATGTACATTATTGCTCCGCAAGTATCTACAGGAGAAGTTTTAGGGTTTGAGAATGCTATTGACGCTTGTGAGTCCATTCAGGAACTCATTCTTATGTCCTCAAGCTCTAGCAGCGATGTGGTAAACGATTATCTTAAGGCACACTGCGAGTCCATGAGCTTACCTGCTAATGCCAAAGAACGTTTCTGCTTCGTAAGCACCACATCCGCTAATCAGTGCAATACGGATGTTTCTGTGATTTCTAATAAGATATTGGCACTTAACAAGTCCAACAGATGCCATTATGTTCTTACGGACGGTGGTAAGCCTCACATAAGGTTGTGGCAGAACACTATTGATAAGTACAACATTATCACTAGTACGACTGAAACAACGTCTTATACCGAAAACCAGCAGGTTGACGGGCAGTGGCATGCCATTGCGACTATGGGGCTTGTTACGGCTCTTACAGATCCAGCTACCCCATCCACCAACAAACAGCTTTATGGTGTTTCCACTGGTGAAGAAGGTTCAGTATCGTTCTGGGGCGAAACCAAGAAGGATAATTGGGCAGCTATTGGTGGTTTGATTCTTGAAGACCGCCTTGGCAACCTTTTTGTTCGTCATGGTTTGACGGTCTGCACGGACTCCGTTGAGGATTCAGAATCTTCAATAGTTCTCGCAGAAGCTTACATGGCAAAGAGGCTCCGTGACAACCACCAGCAGTTTATCGGTAAGAAGATTACTGGAACGCTGTTGTCAGCCATCACCACAACGGTAAACAAAACCCTTAATGCGCTTACGGAAGCTAAGATCATTGGTAGTGCAAACTCTGTGAACGTGTACCAAGACACGACAAATCCTACATGGGTTTACGTGACGTTCCAGTATACGCCAGTATATCCTTGCAACGTGATCAAGTTTGAGTGGGGTTTTGACATTAGTGGTAACTAATAGCGGGATAAATAGAACTTAAACACAAGGAGATATCATGGCAGGAATCATATCTAATGCAAACAAATTGGGCGGCGTTCCGCAGACCGCCTCAAAATATGTGGCTATGTCCACATGTTTTGACGTGTTTTACGCTGGCTCTGGTGAGGCTGACACAACGCTGATTCATATTGCGTTTATCAATCAGTTGACCCCAAGCCATACTAGAACTGTTACACAAATCAGGCATCTAAACAGTGTTGATGCGGGTATTGCCGTAGATACTACTGTTACTCCTGATGCGCCTACTCTGGCTTTCAACGGTTTTTATGTGTTTGGTAACACAACCCAAAATATGGGACAGATGGAGCCTGGGACAAAGGGTGCGGCCTCTGATATTCTTTTGGGTGCGTCTGCGGGACGGTTGGCAGGTATGAATCTTCTGCTTACCTTAGACCAGCAAAACATTCCGTTTGATATTGTGGTTAGGCACATTATTCCAAGTGCTGGTTTTGTTACTAATACAGAAGCGGAATTGGTAACGAACAGTGCAAAACAGAGAATTATTGCGGTTTATAAGAACTGCACGATTGCCAGTATGTCGGTTCCGATTGTTGTTGGTACTGCGGCTGTTGCCGATAGCGGTTCAATCTCTGTTGGTTATATTGCGAAGAATTTGTAAGTTGTGGTTTGTATGTTTAAAGGAGGGATGAACAATGGCTGGAATGTTAGAGGAGTCCAAAAAGAGTCCTGACGTATTATTCGATCTGACTCCTGAGGATGATAAAAGTCTTCAGGAGTCAGACCTTTTACAATTAATCAATTACGGGCAAGTCCAGAAACCTGTAGAGGTTACGGGTGCTGATGGATCTATCTATAAAATAGAGATGGCGCTTCTTTGGGATGAAGATTATATTGGCATCCTTAGAAAAACCACATCTTACGCAAACGATGCTGTTTTGCGGGTACGCCTTATTGAACGCCTAAAGCTCCACAAAGCCATTCAACAGATCAATACCCACGACTATTCCAATAAAAACGATCCTGTTGCGCAGCGTCAGCTTTGGAACATTCTTTGCAAACTTTCAGACCTCCAAATGAATATCTTACAAGGTGAATATAAAAAAATAGAATTAGAGCGCAACCTTAATATTACTACCGCAATTAAAGAATTGAATAAAAAAGCGGATGAATCTTCTACACTATTAAAAAAGGCTGAAATAAAACCAGAAGCTGTGCAACAGGTAGAAGAACGTAAGGTTTCTGAGCATGAAGTTATGGTGAAGGACTTCGTTGATAAGCCAAAAGACCTTATACAAAGTGTTGCGGAAGCTGTTGAAAAAACTGTTTCAACACCAGTGGCTATCGAAGGAAAACCAACAATTCAAAGCCCAAAACAAGTATGATGCATAAAGAAGAATTCCCTTTAGATACGTTGAATTTTGACGATTTGCTATTGCAATTCAAGCTTATGAGAGCTATGGGATTCAAAAGTCTGTTTGATCCTGATTTTAGGCGTGAACTGAGAAATCCTATAAGACGAGCTTTATATTATAAACTTGTGATGTATGAGGAGGCTGTTGATAGATATATGTTGTTTACGGTGTTGGATGGAATTTCAGATAAAATAAACTTTTTTCAAGACCCTGAAATGTATAGAAAAGTTAAGCAGGAGATGGAACGTAAAGAACTCTTGGATCCTTCAATAGCACAAGAAAAATCCCAACAGGCGCAAGATGGGATGGCAAAGGCATTGGAAAGATACGTGCCTATGACAGAAGAAAATAAGCAAGAAGTCGTTAAGGTTTTACAGAAGGTTTAGTATGGCTGAACAACCTTTTGGAAGTTTAGGTGTTTCTGGTTCAGAAGATACTGCAAAATATCTTCATGAAATTGCAGACTCCTTAGTAGAGATTTGGGAATCCATTGAAAAAACGGGTCAAATGGGTGATCAAATACTTTCCTATATGAAAGAAATGCCGAGAATTCAACAGGAAATGTTTGTTAACTTTCAACAGAACTTGACTATTAATCAACAGATTGTGAATGTGGCTATACAACATAATACGCTTATGAAAGAGGAGACCGAAGAAGGGCGTAAACAAGTTGCTCTAGCTAAAGAGAAAAAGCAAACAGCAGAAGAGATACAGTTGATTGAGTCGAGAAAAACTGCGGGTCAGATTATGCATCCAATGGCTGCGTTAGAACAAAAAGGTTTAGGAATGTTGAGTGGGCCTGCCCAAGTTGCAGCCATACTGGGTATGGCAGCTTTGAGTACAGGTGCAGAAGAAGTTTCAAGAATGCGGCAAATCACTCGTACTGGTGGTGAAGGAATGATGGGTGAGGGAATGGGGATTGGTGGGGCAATGGGTATGGAAACGGCAATGAGAGTTGCTTCATCAAGTATTCCGTTTTTAAAAGAACGCTATGGAAGTATGCAGGAACTTACAAGCGGTGCTGCAACAATGTATGGACAAGGCGGAATTCGTGGAGAAAACCTTACGGAGGTAATGGAGTTTTTACCAAAAGCGGCTCATGAAGCGGGAATGTCTTTCCAAGACGCATCCAATATAATGGCAAAGGCAAACAGAGTCTTTCATCAATCCCCAAAAGAACTTGAGGAAGGTTTTAAAATTGTTACGGATGCTGCTAGGGAAGCGGGATACAAAGTTTCTGATTTTGCAAAATTTGTATATGACTCTTCTTTCAAACTTGCTCAGTATGGGGTAACAACAGAAGAAATGACGGCTGCTTCAAAAGACTTGTATGAAACAACCTTAAAAGGAAAAATTTCATTGGAAGGGTTGCAAAAGGAATTTGTTGAAGGAAAAATAAAGGGAATGAGTTTGGCGGAGACAACGGCACGACTCACGCAAATTAATATCGATGCAACCGCAGCACAGATTGGTTTCACTGATGTATTGCAACTTCGAAAAACAATTGAAAAAGCTTTGGCTGATAAAACAATAGACTTTCACGATGCAATGGTAAAGGCTGATAAGGTAACGGTTGGTTTTGCGGAGGCACTTAATAAAGGAAGGATAAGTTCGGAAGCTATTACATCTGCAAATGATGTTCTTGTAGAACATTTTAAAAAATCTCCTGACGCCGCATCTAGGTTTGCAGCGGCTCTTACGGAGTCGGCACATCAGGTAGGGTATAGTGGAACTGAGCTAACAAAATTCGGGTTAGACCTTTCCCAGACCTTTTTAAAAATTACACACCACCCAGAAGAGGCTGCAACACAGGGTGCTGCGGTGGCTATGAAATTTGTTGGTGCACTACAAAATTTGGATGTTACCACAAGTGATTTGAATAAAATATTTTCTTTTACGACAGAAAAATTGAGAATGACTGCGGGGGAGTCAACTGTAGTAACAGAACGTTTTATCAACTTAGGTAGAGAGACAGACATACAAACCGCTAGTATTATTGGATGGTATGAACAATTAACCTCTGGAATGGTTAGGTATTTTGAAAACCCAAAAGAAGCTTCGAAAATGGCTGGTATGGCATTGGACTCCACGGTAAGTATGCTAAATTCAGGTAAAATTTCCGTATCTGAATACACACAAATAATGAAAACACAGATGGATACGTTTGGGTATTCTGGAGACCAAGCTAGGTTACAGTTCAACACTCTTGCAAATGTAGTTGATAAAACAAAAGTTCGTATGGAGGAGCTGGCGCAACAAACGTCAGAGCTTGCAAAAATTAATCGGCAATATGGCTTTGACCAACAGATATCTAATGCGCTTTTGGTTACATTTAGTTCTGGTTTGCAGGCTGGATCTATTTCTATAGGAGACCTGCAAGCTGCTATGAGGGGTCCTGGTGGAGCTGGAGAAGGTGTGAGAGCTATGATTGTAAGCGAAATGATGTCTGGCGGGATGTTTGAGGGACAAAACGTTAGTGCCGCCGCTAACATTAGTTTGCCAAATCTTATGAGAACAGCCGGTAAGTCTCCTAATCAAGTTTTTGCGGAAGGAGGGCAAAGAAGACAAGCCAATGATATTTTTAAAAACATTGTCAATAAAATGGTTGGGGCTGCTGGAGGGGATAATGAGGTTAATCAATTAAATGCTCTTATGCAAATGTCAGAAGAGCTTACGGGGCAGAAGGTAACTGCTTATGGGGATGATTTAGAAACTCTTTCAAAAATGATTAGAACACAAGATTATTCTGGGGCGATGGCTAAGTTATCAGAAATAAACGAAAAAGGTGGGAATGACCCAAACGATCCACAAAATAAATTCAAGTCCGCCGTAACCAAATTAACAGGTGGAACAGATAAGTTTACTGTTGGTGTTGCTGATTTTAACAGGGCGGTTCATATCCTTTTACAAGGGATGGGTTCCGAAACAGCACGTGATCCAAATAAGGGGGTCATGCATAAAAGACGTGCGGCCAGATTAACAAAAGAAGCGGAAAGGGCTGCGGTTATACAACAAGTAAGCGAAACACCTGTGGGTTCCGCTTATTCAGGTGCAGGACAAGTGCAGGGAATCAATCCTAACTTTTAAAGGCATGTAAAATATGGCAACTATACAGGAATTTGGAGAACGGTATGTACATGATGTGTTTTCAAAAATGCACATCATGACCATAATACCCTTCTCATACATTTTTAAGGTTGGCTCTTCCGCCCTTCCACAGGGTTTTATGGGAGACGCTGAGTTCCTTGGTAAGGTTATGGCAGCTAATATAGTACCAAGTGCAGTTCAAGCCTTTGGAGATATGGGGTACTATATTGAAGCTCTAGCTGCCGAAGCTATGTTTGTAATGGGACAGTTTTGGTATTATAAATTCCTTCTCAACCCGTCAAACGTAAAAATAGGACATCAAAAGCTCCAAACCATCTCCGAAGCATCCGATATTACCATCATCAACACATTTAGAAATCAATCCCCAACTATGTCTATATCGGGGGTTTCTGGTTGTTTACTGCCACGTGCTTTGATGGCTGCAACGGGTGCAGAAGGCTCAACCATAAAAGAGATGTCGTGGGCCAAATACCCGAAGGTTTCTCCCGCATGGTTGAAGTTTCGACAGCTTGAGAAGTTCTACAATGAGATAAATTCAGATATTGTTATAATGTATGATATGGATTTATTCGTTGGAAAGTTTGTCAACTTTGAATATTCACAAGATGCTAACAATCCATATGTTATAACATATTCTATGAACTTTAGAATTTACCCTGAGCTAATGCTTCATACTCTTTCAGCTTACGATTACAAACCTTTTTTTGAAGCAATTCTTCAACGATATGGGAACAGTTTTGCCAAGTCATTTGAAGGTAAAGCAATAAACATACCGGTGGGATAATGTTACTACAAGAAAGACATGAGCCGCAAGCTAGGGTTTTTATGTATATAAAAGATCCTATCTATAGTGGAAAAGTACCGCCTGGGCAAGACAGTGGAAGAAAATTTGTAGAAATACTTGGGTTTCGTTCTGTAACAACAAACCTTACTATGAATGGAACTGGAACGGCAACCGTAACCTTCCAAAATTTTAAAGGTTGCCTTATAAGGTACGTTTCAGACATGGACATTAAAGAAACAGAAACAGAAGGAAAAGGAAAAGAAACCTATAACGAATACGCAAAAGAATTTATAAGTAAGTTGTGCAAAGACAATACTGAAACCTACTTTAGAAATCTTTGGAATGATACTGTTGTTACCCGTGTTAACTCAACTACAGAATTGGCAGCAAATTCAATATCTGACTTTCTAAGTAGCGGGCGAACAAGGGGGGATGTGAAAGATCCTCCATATAATTCAGCAGATGATGTGTTGAAAAGCAGTATTGGAAAAAAAGATGTTTGTGTTTATGCACTACCATTTGTGAATTTGTTTGACCCTATATTTATAGATTATATCGGTCAAGATGGTTACTGGTATGCTGGTTTTACAGGAGTTGTTACGAGCATAAACGAGAACTATCCTAAAACAGGTGATCAGGCAATAACTATCCAATGCTCTGATATGAATGTTTTATTGGATAATTCAACCCTTGTTGTATCATGGTTCAACCTTCCAGCACAAGAAAAAACCATAAGAGATTTTGTTTATAAATTAGAAGAAAACGCAAAGAGTCAAAATGCTGCCGCTTTTCAATGTGTTTTTAACTCATACAAGAAGGTTGTTGACGTTATTAAAGACGTTATTGAACGGGCACAGAAGTTGTGGTCTTTTCCTGACAACACAGATGTTGGAACAAAGGGATTATACATTGATCCTATCCCAAAACCGTATCACGGTATTTCTGCAAGACGAGGATGTATTAAACTTGCAGGTAGTGCGGAGAATGTTTCTCCTTTAGCTTTCAATTCTGATTACTCCTTAACCAAAGACTGCTATACAACCTTATATTTGGAAAAAGGCAGAAACATACTGATTGACCCACTCATAACAAAATTTGACAATTTGTTTTTGCATAAACTTTTAGCTAATAATTTATCGTTGTTTAATGATTTACTAAAATCTCCAAACGACATTCTGAATGAATTGGTTTCAAGAATGATTGCCTATAAATATTTTGATGCTAATGGAAACCTTATTATAGAACTGGCAAAGCCAAATAATTATCCAAATATGGAAGGGTATGGTGGAAAAAGTGTTGTAACGGCAATACGGCACAGATTAAGTAAGGACAAAACGCAGGTAGAACCAGACCATGTAGCTATATTAAAAAACAATACAGATTGGGAAAAAGAGCTTGGAGTTAATGAAAATGATTATGATTGGTTGGCGTTAAATTTTCATGGTAAAAACTATGTTCTTTCGCAAGATGACTTTATAGGGTTTACCTCACAAAACGCTGAAGCACCACTAGTCACAGTTGCATCAACGGATATGTCTGGATGGGCATATATAAATGGGGTTTCCGCTAATCTGTCAAAATCATCTTCTTCACTGCATGGTGTCGCAGTAGCAGATTTCGATCTTTTATCCAAATTAGGTGTCAAAAGGTATCAAGCCCAATCTATGTACAATGTTATCTGGCCTTCACAAGAAGCTGGATCGAGGGTACTTTCTTTTCAATCTGTAGCAATGTTGGAGCGTATAAATAGCTTGGCAGATTTAGGAACCATTCAATTAAACCATCGGCCAGAGCTACAACTTGGTAGAACTATTATCAATCCATTACGGATGAAATCTTACCTTATAACAGGTATTACAAATTCATGGAGTCCTGGTGGAATGCACACAACCACGTTGACATTGACTTATGGCCGACCTTTGCATAAAACACTTGAAACTCCTTGGCATGCAATCTTTGCGGAACGTACACTATTTGGTTTTCTTTATCCTAATTTTGATGATGTTGTGGCCGTTATAGATGGTAAGATAATAGATACCACAAGTAAAGAACCAACCCTCAAGCCTATCCCAAAAAAGGAACAATCAGGGCATCGACATACTTATAAGGGGGATACAAGGAGTTAAATGGGTTTTGACGAACTAATCTCCTATGGAGATATTACAATAGAAGAGGGTGTTGTGACAGGGCGGAATCTGGTTAAAACAGATTTAACCGAAGCGCTTGGTGCGGCAAACGTAAACGGCCCTCCTGGTGATAAAGGACAATATGTTTGGGATGGCTCTTATAAAGTAATTCTTGAACGTGGAATGCATTTAGATCGTGTATATTCTTCTGATTTATTCGGTATAACAGGACAAGACGTTAGAGGGTGTTTTGCAAAGAACGAAAAGGTAACGGTTATATGGATGAACCGTAAAAATTCTCAAATACCTATTATCCTTAATGGAGTAACCATCGATAGCTATTTGAAACAGATGGTTGGAATGGGTCATTTGTTGGATCAAGGTGAATATGTCATTAGAAGTGCTATGTCAAACGATCCTGAAACCTCAAGCGTTGTTGGAAAGCCTTTTGCAGACAATCAATTTGACCAAAAAGCTACCGCACCAAATTCAAATGAAAACATAGATAAGGTTGTAAAAAACCCTGGTGGTGAAACCTTTTATGATAAGTTTGGTAGGGTTTGTTTTATCTCTCGTCAGCCATATCATGAATTTATGGTTACTGTTGGTAAGACTGATTCTGGGCAAGATGATGTATCAAATCTAACTACGGTTGCAGATCAGGACGTTTATTATGCTAAAATAACAAACGATGAGTCTGATACAACAACAGAACCGTTTAAGCCTAAAGAAATAAACCTTTCACAATATCAACAGACAGTTGAAAGCTTTGTTGATGGTTCTGATGGAACGCTTCATAAACGTGGTATTCTTCCAAGGTTTGACAAATGGATTTTCAAACCCATTGTGGTGAGAAAGTACGCTTTAAACTCTGATGGTGCTGCCGCCTATACTACAGACATTTATGCGGTTTACCAAGAACGTGGAGAGTTATTTGTTCGCACAATAACCTCAAAAGGGGATTTGAAAGAATATATTGATGGGTACATTAATCAGCGTATTAAAGGTGATTGTTTGTTGTCAATTGGTGGAAGCCTTGATTTAAAAATAAAGACCACGGATAGGGATGCAAATGGGGCATCTACACCAAACCTTGCACACTTTGAAGCTCTTGCTGACGGTACGGTACGTCTTAGGGTGAATGAGAATGCTCAATTTAAGGGAACCTTCGATCAAAAAATAAGTCCTGATGGAACATTAGAACTGTATGGAAAAACTGGCGGGGCAACCTCAACAGATTATAATGTTAAGATAAAACTAAGTCCTGATGGAACTATTGAAGTTGATTCTAAAAAGAAGATTGTTGTTCATTCTGATGCAGATATTTACATTGGGGGTGAAACAGATGCGGAACCAATACCTTTAGGAACAAAATTAAAGTCTTATTTGGATAGTTTTATGGCTTCTGTATTTAGAAATTGGGTTCCTGTTCCGTCAGATGGAGGTGCGTCTTTAAAAACGTTGTTTTCTACGTGGGATGGAGTACATAGTACTGATAATTATCTGTCCAGTTCACGAAAGGTTAACTAATGGCTATAGCAACAACCGCACTTAATACTGCATTAAAAACATCTCTTCAGGTTGGGATAAAAGATTTTTTTGATAAACAAATGAGTACATCTCCAAATAGTAATACAGGTGATGCTGCTCAAGATTTGGCTAATAAATTAGCTGATGCTCTTACGGATAATTTGGATGCTTGGATAAAGACAGCCCTTGTGACGGTTGCGGCAGGAATAACTGTAGTGACTGCAGGTACTGCCGCAGCGCAAAGTGGGACAACAACTAGTGCAGGAGTTGGGGCAATTTCATGAGTACCTATAAGAGCACATTTGAGGGGGTATTAACCCCAATCTTACAACCCTCATTGCAACTAGTCTTTGAGTCGGATTTAAAAGACCTCTTTGACTCTTTGGCAGGCAATCCAAATGTAAATACTATAGTTGACAATGCACAGGTAAAAGCGCATTCACAATCTGAATTGTGGGCTAGTGCTTTAATAAGTAACTTTGCTACTGCATTAGATTCTGCCATTACGTCTTTAGGTTTAGTAAAAATAACCGTCAGTGAAACATCTCCATCAGACCCTAGCGAAGGGGATCTTTGGGTTGATACAAATTAATTATACCTTTCCAAGTCTGGTGGATTGAAGGCTGTGTAAGCGAAACCGCTTGTGGAAATAAAAGGGTAAAAAATTGACTATATGAAAGAGTATACGTTTACGGCTGAACACCTTAAAAGATTGAGTGAAAGCCATCTTGGGCAAATTGCGTGGAATAAAGGTAAACATCTATCTCCAAATCACAAGCGAAAATTAGCAAAGGCTCGTAGTAATTGGATTACCTCTTTATCGCAAAAAGAACGAAAAAATATAGGTTTTAAAAAAGGACACCCTTCGTGGAATAAAGGTAAAAAATCAAATAAACCTGCATGGAATAAAGGAAAACCTTGGTCTGAAAAGATTAAAAAGAAAATAAAATTAAGTCTTAAGGGTAAAACAAATCACGGAATGTTTAAAAAAGGTCATAAAGGATATAAATCTAATTTAGGCAAAAAATTCTCAGTGGAACAGAGACGCAACATGAGTTTGGCTGCCACGGGAAAACATCTCGGAAAAAATAATTGGAATTGGAAGGGTGGTATTTCGAAAATAGATAAGTTGATTCGTTGCATGATTGAGTATAAACAATGGAGATCTGATGTATTTCAAAGGGATAACTGGACTTGTCAGACGTGCCAACGTAGGGGTGGTTATATAACGGCTCATCATATTAAGGCCAAGACAAAAATAATTAAGGAAAATAAAATTAAAACCGTCCTTGATGCGAGAAAATGTCTTGAATTATGGGATATTAATAACGGTATCACTCTTTGTGATGAGTGTCATAAATTAACAGATAATTACGGTGGACATGCAAAATAGGAGTTAAGTACGGCGAACAATATCTGGGTATCAACTGGGAGCACAGATGGAAATGCGGGGACAAACTGGAGCCTTGGTGCCCTTAATGCTACGGATGACTTAGTATTTGATTCAACCTCTGTTGTCAACTGTACCTTTACGGGTGCCTTGGGTGTAAACACCATTACAGTAAATACAACTTATACGGGTACGCTCAATGACGGAGGTCAAACGTGGACTATTGCTGGGGCAATCACGCTTGATCCAACAGCACCGCTAACCATATCTGGAACTCATATTATTACTGGTGATGCTTCGTATCATATCGGGACTACTGTTACCACGTTTACCTGTTCTGCTAATCTGGATTTAAGAGGAACAGGTAATTTGGACATTGATAAAGGAATGTCTGCAACCGTTAAATTTACCAATATAACTTGTTCCTATAATGGTAAAACAACCACTTTCAGTGGGGCTGTTGCTGTTTGGTTTAGCGGGGTATTGACGTTGGCAAGTGGTGGTTCTTTAAGTAGCGGAAACAATATTAATTGGTCGGGATCTGGAACTAAAGAACCGTTTGTTCAAAACGGAGCTACGGTTAATTTTACGGACGGCGCAAATAATTTTCTTCAATACGCACCTACAGGAGCATCAACGATAACTGTAAGTGCTATTACTTTTACGACAGGATATTTGAGGTTTTATGATAGAACATCTGTAACGGTGACTTGTACTTTGACTGGTAATATTGTATTGTCTGCTGGCGGATTAAATTTTACGTCAACCAATAACTCTACCGGAACCTTTGATTTTAATACAGGCAACTGTGATTTGACAGTGGCGGGTTACGTAACGATAGTTCAGACTACTGGAGCAACAAACGCCTCTGTCTATACTTTTGATTTTACATCATCTGTCATAGATTTTAACTCTTATGTTAGCTTTGCAAAAGATGGTGGAGCTTCTTGTGCGGTTACTATGGGATCATCTATTTGGGCGGTTGCTGGAAATGTGGACTTGACTGGGGTATCATCAATGAGCGCCGACAGTAGCCAACTCACTCTTGATAGCACAGCACCGGGCATATTAACCACGAATGGAAATGTTTTATACACTGTCATTGTTAATTGTACTCATGCTTCAAGCGCAAAGACTCTTGCTGCCCCCCTCTCCTGCAACACGTTCACGGTTACAGATGGAGCGTTTTCTGACGGAGGTTTTGCTATTACCACAGCAGGAGCGATTACCATAGATGGTGATAACGCTATTACGATTTCAGGGACGCACACTATTACAGGGAATGCGAACTATCATATCGGCTCCACGATAGGAACGTTTACTTGCTCTGCTTCTTTGGATTTACAGGGAACAGGGAATCTTGATATTGATAAAACGATGTCTACAACTATTGCATTTACGAACGTGACGTGTGCGTACGCTGGGAAAACGACAACAGTTACGGGCGGAGTAACCTTTTACATGAATGGAATTCTGACATTAGGTACTGGAACACTAACAGTAAACTATATTTTTTATATCTCCGTCAATAGCACTTCTTCGCCTATTGTTGCGGCGGCGGGTCACTCTATTTCCGTGGGAACTCAATTTGGTGTTATAGGGTCTGTAACTGGGATTACTGTTACGCTCCCCGCATTAAACATATCTGGTCCGACGTACTTGGTGGGTACGTTAACGACGGCAGCAAATGTGATATTTGAGTTGAATGGCGATATTACCGGTTCGGTTGTGCTCGTATTTTATAACAACACTACCGGAAATTGTACATTTAATACTAATGGGTATTCTTTGACTGTCGGGACGTGCAGATACACTGTTTCAGCCGGGACATACACCATAAATTACGGCTCGTCAACTATATCGACAAACACAATGACCTCGGGGTCTGCGGCGGGGTCTATTATTCATAACATGGGGACATCGGTTTGGAATATAGGTTATACGGGTGTATATGCCGCACTATTTTTGGTCGGTAGTGGTGGGGCTGGGTCAATAGATCCAGGCTCATCTATTATTAATATTCTTTCAAGCGGTACTTTTACGCTAACCGTTTCTGCGGGTCAGAGTTTATACGATGTTGTCATTGATAAGGTCGGAGGAGGGAGCGTTACCTTAGCCAGTGCTTTATCCTGTCATAGCCTTACCCAAACGAATGTGAGTACGTTTATTTCAGCAGGATATGATGTTACTATTGCAACTAATTGTACGTTTAACGCTGGTGCAATTACTCTTTCATCGGCTCTTATAATAACTGGTGCAGGAGATTTCCATATCGGTTCGGGTGTAGGTACTGTTGGTCTTACAAGCTCCTCCATTGAAATGCAAGGAACAGGAAACTTTGATATAGACAAAACAGGGCTGACATTCCCATCCGTGAAATTCAATGTGGATGGTGGGACGATAAGTTCCACAGGTTCTGTAAATTGGACAGCTACTAGATTATACATTGAACCTGGGACTACTGTAGAGTTTGCTGTTGGTAAACTTGTTACGGTTTCCTCTTATACAACTGGTGACATAGATGGAACGGATGCTAAAAATGTAATTATTAAATCAATCACTAATACTTCCGCTTGGCTTTTATCAATGCCAGTTGGGGTTCATGTTTCTTATGTCCAAGTACGAGACAGTGATGCTAGTTTATACAATACAATTTATGCATGGGATGGGACTAACACAAATTTAGGTAATAACCCGAATTGGCTATTTACCAGTTCGTCTTCGTCATCAAGTTGTTCTTGTTCGTCAAGTTTTTCCAGTTCATCCAGTAGTTTCTCAAGCAGTTCAAGTTGTTCTGGTGTGCTGTCTTCTTCTAGTTGTTCCTGCTCATCCAGTTTTTCCAGTTCTTCAAGTTGCTCATGTAGCTGTTCTAGTTCCTTTAGTAGCTCATCAAGTTGTTCCTGCTCATCCAGTTTTTCCAGTTCTTCAAGTTGCTCATGTAGCTGTTCGAGTTCCTTTAGTAGCTCCTCAAGTTGTTCCTGCTCGTCC
>Ga0105104_10000172_pt1 | contig 47372 bp, 47 predicted proteins | sample PPLLaktember2015_3_FD_87034 | JGI IMG/M metagenome (GOLD analysis project Ga0105104, IMG submission 87034) | Freshwater sediment microbial communities from Prairie Pothole Lake near Jamestown, North Dakota, USA - PPLs Lake P7 Core (6) Depth... | ecosystem: Environmental > Aquatic > Freshwater >... | reverse complement strand
GTACGTGGGCGGCGGATTTGTCACCGTGATGGTGCGCGGCGACGTCGGCGCGGTCAAAGCCGCCACGGATGCGGGCGCTGCTGCGGCCAGGCGCGTGGGCGAGCTGGTGTCGGTGCACGTCATCCCACGCCCGCATGCCGATGTGGAAACGATCCTCCCCCAGAACTCCAAGGGCGCCTTTGGCGGGCGCAACGGCGGAAAGAATAGTGGCTGATCTACGCCACAGTTCACGATTCAACTCTGGATGGTTCGTGGATCTTTTTCGCCAGGCAGCCGTGGGTGTGAAGTAATATGAATCCCAACCTGAACTCGCTCCTGGCCAAAACCAATGCTGTGATGGCCGGTCAGGCAATACCACCCAAAGATTATCAGGGGCCCGTGCATGTAGGCGTCGATCTTGGAACAGCATACACGGTTCTGGCTGTTCTCGACCAGGACTTCCAACCCATCGCCGGGACCTACCAGTTTGCACAGGTAGTCCGAGATGGGCTGGTGGTAGATTTTGATGGAGCAATCGCCTTGCTGCGAAAACTCAAAGCCAGAGTGGAAGAGAACCTCGGGTTCGAGTTAGTTTCCGCGGCCAGCGGGTATCCACCCGGTGTCCCGCTGGTGGAAGTCCGCGCCACCGCTCACGTGCTGGAAGCCGCGGGCTTGCAGTGCACCGGGCTGTTGGATGAACCCACGGCAGCCAACAATGTCTTGCAGATCCTGGATGGCGCTATCGTCGATATTGGCGGTGGAACTACGGGTGTAGCTATCTTCAAGGAGGGAAAGGAAGTTTACACGGCCGATGAGCCTACCGGAGGAACTCACTTTTCCCTGGTCATCGCCGGTGCAAAAAACATTTCCTTTGAGGAAGCGGAAGAAATAAAAATTAACCCCAGGCAGCAGGATGCCATTTTCCCGATTATCCGGCCGGTGATGGAAAAAGTGGGCGCAATCGCCCGCCGTCATATCCAGGGTTCCGGCATCGATACCATCTATCTGGTGGGTGGGACGTCCAGTTTCCCCCGCATAGCCGAGGTGGTTCAGGAATATACCGGCATCAAGACCCTGGTTCCCGCAAGTCCCCTGTTTATCACCCCGCTGGGGATTGCGATGCACAATCAATCGTAACCGGCTGTCTGGCGACCTCCTCTCCAGGCAGCTATAAGGATCGTTTCAATCGAGGGCCATGAATGGCTGATACCTTTTCTCTTCGTTGTTATTCTTATCTGGATCGGATGCAGCCCCAATATGCGGCATTCGTGGGGACGATTACCCAGGGTGATCTTCCCACTGAAGGCATGGCTGCCTTATATATCGAAGTATCCCCGGGAAATGAAGTGTTCCGCCTGGTCGATATTGCCGTCAAGGCAACTGAAGCGAAACCCGGCGCACAGATCGTCGAACGTGAGTTCGGATTGTTCGAGGTGCACTCTCGTTCTCAAGCTGAAGTTCTCGAAGCCGGCCGGGTTGTGCTTGACCGGATTGGTCTCAAGATCGAAGAACGGGTGAAACCTGAAATCGCTTCGATCCAGATCATCACCAACGTAGATTCGTATCAGGCGCAGTTGATCAACCGTTTCAGACGCGGATCCATTTTGGTACCCGGAGAAACTTTGCTCGTTCTCGAATGTGCACCGGCTGCTTATATCAACTATGCTTTCAATGAGGCCGAAAAAGGGTCATCGATCAAGCTCAATCACATCAGCTCCGTTGGCCGGTTTGGCCGCCTGTGGCTGTCGGGGACCGAATCGGAAGTTGTGACGGCGCGGAATGCGGCCGTGAAGGCCATCGAAGAGCTGGAAGGGATCGCTGGCCGGTAGACCTGGGTTACCAGAACCCCGGAGGGATTATGGCCAAAACTTTTTATACTGAATGGGACATTGTTGAAATGGCCAGGCGGGGGATCACCTCGCTGGTGGTCAATGACGATATCATCCTGACAGACCTGGCGATCGAAATGGCTTTGAAACATAATATCCACCTCGTGCGTGAGAACCCGGCGCATCCCGAAGACAACGGCAATGCTGAGCTAATCCACCGGGTCAAAGCTGCCGTAATCGCCCGCCTGGGCAGCGAAGTGGACCTGGCGCTGCTCGATGCGGTCGTTACCCGCGTCGTAAACGGGATAAAGTAAACACCACCCAGAGGATGAGATGCAGATCGCCTGTGTCGTTGGCTCTACGGTTGCCACAATAAAAGACGAGAAGATCACCGGCCGCAAACTGTTGATCGTCCAGGATGCGGATGAAACCGGTAAGCCCACCGGGAAATCCTATGTGGCCGTGGACGCAGTCGATGCCGGGACCGGCGACCTCGTACTGGTAGCCACCGGTTCTTCTGCGCGGCAAACGGATCTCTCAACCGGTACCCCCGTGGATGCCGTGATCATGGCGGTCATCGATTCGCTCGAGCTCAACGGAAAAGTCACTTTCCGTAAATCTTGACGATCGGTTTATTAGGGAAAAAGCTTATGGCTGAATATGATAACGACTTGCAATCGATCCAGGAAGCTCGCAACCTCGCCGTTCAGGCGCATGAAGCCCAAAAACAGTTTATGCACGCCTCCCAGGCTGAGGTAGACCGGATTTGTGCTGCTATGGCTGAGGCGGGATATGCAGCCGCTGAAAGACTGGGCCGGATGGCTTGTGAAGAGACCGGTTACGGCGTTCCAGAGCACAAAACCCTGAAAAACGTGTTGACTACGCGCATCCTCTGGAACTCCATCAAAGACATCCCCACCGTGGGAGTAATCCGCCACGATGCGATCAAGAAAGTCTACGATATCGCCTGGCCGGTTGGCCTGGTCGCCGCCCTGTCCCCCAGCACGAACCCGACTTCGACGGTTCTCTTCAAAACGATGATCGCGGTCAAGGCGCGCAACGCGGTGATCTCCGCCCCGCACCCGGCAGCCGCCAGATGCAGCTGCGAGGCAGCCCGGGTTTTGGCTGAGGCGGGAGAGCGCGCCGGGATGCCCAAGGGGTTGATCGCTTGTATGACCAAAGTATCTCTGAAGGGTACCCAGGAATTGATGCAGCACAAATATACTTCTTTGATCCTGGCGACGGGTGGATCCGAGATGGTCCGGGCTGCTCATTCGGTGGGAAAGCCGGCCTATGGGGTTGGACCTGGGAATGTGCCGGTGTATGTCGACCGTTCCGCGGATTTACGCCAGGCGGCAAAATATATTGTAGCCTCAAAAGCCTTCGATCACTCCGTGATCTGCGCAACCGAACAGTCTATTGTCGTTGACCGTCCGGTTGCAGCACAACTTGAAGAATTAATGAAGGCTGAGGGAGCTTATTTTGTCAGCTCCGCTGAAGCCCAAACCCTCGCCAGGCTGCTCTTCCCCACCGGCGGGCTGATTGATCCCAAAACGGTCGGCAAAAGCCCCCAACAGTTGGCTCAGATGAGTGGGATTTCCGTTCCGGCTTCAGCACGGATCCTTGTCGCCCGCCTTTCCGGAGTGGGACGCTCGGAACCCCTGTCTGGAGAAAAGTTGACCACCGTGATGGGCTGGTACGAGGTGAATGGTTGGGAAGCAGGCTGCGAAAAATGTATCGAGCTGATCAATTACGGAGGACGAGGTCACTCCCTGGTGATCCATGCCCAGGATGATAATGTGATTATGCGGTTTGGCCTGGAGAAACCTGTCTTTCGCATTGCGGTGAATACCATGGGAACCCTGGGCACTACCGGGATGACCACCGGAGTGATGCCCTCCATGACTCTCGGACCGGGCGGTTATGGTGGCGCCATAACCGGCGATAATATCACCGTCCATCACCTGTATAATGTCAAACGCCTGGCTTACGAGATCAATCCGCCGCCGGAAGCAGCCCTCTTGCCAGGATCAACAGATGATCCCAGCCAGATCAAACAACGCGAGATCAAGGCAGTTCAACCGGTTGGTCTGGACGGCGACCGGATCGAAGATATCGTCCGTCGGGTTTTAGCTGAATTGGGAAATAAATAATCGAGTCTCAGGATTGTTCAGAGAATTAGATCTCTGTGTTCTCTGGTCCTCCGTGTTCTCTGCGGTAATTTTTTTGGATTGATATACACCAAGCACAAGGAGAGGATGTTATGCCAGTCGAAATAGCCATGATAGCCCTGGGGATGGTGGAGACCAAAGGTCTGATCGGCGCCATCGAAGCCGCCGATGCGATGGTCAAGGCTGCCAATGTGACCCTGATCGGGTCAGAGTATGTGGGCGGCGGATTTGTCACTGTGATGGTGCGCGGCGACGTCGGAGCGGTCAAAGCCGCCACGGATGCGGGCGCTGCTGCGGCCAAGCGCGTGGGTGAGCTGGTGTCGGTGCACGTCATCCCACGCCCGCATGCCGATGTGGAATCGATCCTTCCCCAGAACTCCAAGGGCGCCTTTGGCGGGCGCAACGGCGGGAAAAACGGCGGCGAAAAGTAAAGCGGGAAAACAGCCCAGACACAATTCTCTGAATCGGTCGGGGCTGCCAGACAAACCATGGCACGCCAACTTTTTACTGCCGCGGATATTCGCCGGATCCATTTTGACCAACGTTCCGGTGTGTTGGTGCTTGGGGCGGGTGATATCATCACGCCTGAGGCCGATGACCTGGCCCGGGAATTAGGGGTGCGTCTGGTTCGTGAGACGACCTCCAACGGAATCCCTGCCGAGACCGGCCGTACGGGTGAACTACCCCGATTAAAAGTGGTCCACCGCGCCCAGGTAAGCATGGATCCGTTTGGGGAAGATCTCGCCACACCTGGGACAAACGTCCGGTTAAAAGATGTCATCACCTCCGCAGATGGCGCTCCGATGGCCGCGGGATATATGGCGTTGGAGCGCGGCGAGTTCCCCTGGACGCTAACCTACTCTGAAATGGATATTATCCTGGAGGGCGAGCTGGTCATCACCCGTGGTCTAGAAGTGGTGCGGGGCGGTCCAGGAGATACGATTTTCATCCCCAAGGGTTCAAAGATCACCTTCGGCACACCCACTTACGCCCGTTTTGTGTATGTAACCTACCCGGCTGACTGGAACACCTGAGAAATTTGCCCACCACCTGAGGGCCAGAACGGATATGGTGATTACTGAGAGCGAGCTGCGCGAGATCTGGCGGGACGGGAAGTATCCCCTCCCGCCTTTTCCTGTGGGAACAGGTTTCACTCCTTCCGCCCTGGATTTTCTGGCAGCCCACAATTTGCAGGTACAGTATTTCTCCCCAGACGGCCTGACTTCACCCCAATTCAATCCCCCACCTGAAGGCGGGCGTCCAGATTGGGATAAACCGGGGGATTTCCCGGTAATCCTGACCGGACCCGCGCCGGTCTGTTCTGTTTGCGGGCAGCCAGTCCAGCACAAACCCGAGCACATGACCCAGCTAGATGCCGGGCACTTTACCTCCAAAACCTCCCCGCGCATCAAGCTGCGCGGGCGTTTGGACTCCCTCCACGCGCTGGTGATGCTCGTATCTTCGCTGGCGCGCAACAGCGGACTACCCCAGCTCGCCGGCTACCTCGATACCCTGGCTGCCTACTGCCGGGAAATCCAGTCATCCGAATATCACAACCGCCCGGTCAGCCCGCTCCAGCTAGCTGGAAAATCCGAGGAGGAGATCCACGAAATCTCGCACCACCCGGATCGCTGCCTGGGGATCGCCCACATCGTCCCAGGCTCAACCGATCTGGCGATCCTGCACTGGTTGAACTATCTGCGCACCCAATCGCGCGAGGTCGAGATCCTGAGCCTGGAGGTCTACCCGCCACCCGAGCGGGAAGATTTAGCACGCTCCTTGAACCGGGTGAGCAGTGCGGTCTATTACCTGGAACTTTTATTTAAAGTAGGGAAGATCGGGTGGGATAGGATACCCTGATCGAACAAACGGATGTGAAACCAATCCAACCCATTCGGTATCTGTTATAATCGTGCCGGTTATCGGGGTATTCGACGGTTATAACTTGAACTATTACTGTTTCCAAAACCATCCCGCACCCCATTTCCTGGGCACCCATTTATGAAGCAAACAAGTGATTCGTTCCTGTACAACGCCCCTTTCTATTCACTGATCCCGGGTCTTTATTCCGCGTTATTTCTCTGGCAAGCCAATTTCTCCCAGGCCCCCTGGTTCGTCATTAAATTCCCGCTCATTTTTTCTTTGGCCGTCACAGCCATCGTCTGCCTGGTATCCTGGCTGAGCGTACGGAAATTAAGGCAGGCTGCCGCGATCGCGGGGCTGGTATTGGTTTTATTCTTCTCTTACGGTCACTTTTATAACCTGGTCGAGGATAAGGGATTATTCGGTTTAATCCTTGGCAGACACCGCTTTATCTTACCTCTTTGGGGCGCGATCCTGTTCGCCGGCGTCTTCTGGATCGTTCGATCGAAATCCGATTTTCGCAGCCTGACCTGGATTTCTAACGTTGTATACGGCTTACTTTTGCTGGTTACCTGCGTTCAACTAGGTAGGCTGGCCTGGACAGCATCTAACTTTATCCCTCGACAACAAAATAATACCCAGGGTGAACAACACACAGCCACCGGACTTCTCCCGGTAGCCCATTCCCCGGATGTATATTACTTCCTGCTGGATGGATACGATCGTGAAGATATGCTGCTGAAAGAGTCGGGCCTGGATAACCATAAGTTTATCGCGCAGTTGGAAGCCCTGGGTTTTGTCGTCCCAGAATGTACTCAAAGCAATTACGATTCAACCCTGTACTCGATGAGCTCTACTTTCAATATGAGCTACCTGGATGAATTAGGGTATTCCAATGAGCAGCTGACCGATATCGATGAAAGCGATGTAGTAACCTTAGGCTCCCGTATCGAAAACAGTCCGGTGATCCGATTTTTCCAAGACAATGGCTACAAACTCATTACCTTAAAAACCGTATTTCCGTTTATCGATATCCACAGCTCGGATATCATATATGATTTTCAATCGGCTTCTCAATCGAGCCTGCATATAGAATCTTTCAATTTTGGGAATCTGTTCCTACGAACCACATTGATGCGTGTGGCCGTAGAAGCCGCGCCGAATAATCCCGATGCATTTACTTTCGTCCCAGATTCGATATTACAGTACATCAATCCGAAAATATCTGACGATACAGATTATGCATATTTCGCTGCTCGACAGAATTTATATCAACTGGCACAATTAGACAAGATTACCCAAATTCCCGGCAAGAAATTCCTTTATGCTCATTTGATGGTTACCCATCCCCCATTTTCTTTCACACCCGCGGGCGAATTAATCAGCCCGGATGTAGCGAATGACAGTCCTGAGGCATACGCAGACCAGGTGATTTACCTGAATTACCGTCTGCTGAAAATTATCAAAACCATTCTTGCCGGATCGGAAGAGCCGCCCATTATTGTCTTGCAGGCCGATCACGCGTTTGGCCACGCACGGAAATTGGGTGGCGATTCTGTCAAAATCCTGAACGCGTATTATTTGCCGGGGGGAGTCGGCGAGCAGATATATCCCAGTATCACCCCGATAAACACCTTTCGCCTGGTCTTAACAAATTATTTTGGTTTGGACTATCCCCTCATACCCGATCGCTCTACCTGGTTCAATAACAGTTTACCCAATGGGTTTGAAGCCGCACCCCCATCTTGCGTAAAGTAGCCAATCATTGATTCGGGACCACAATTCTCTCAAAGTATTCCCCATGGATCAGCCCGCGTACGTGCTCGCTGTGCAGGAAATTGTTGGGGAAACCGGGTTGGAAACCCGAAACCTGGCTTAATTGCATGATCTGCTCGCCGCTCAGACGGAAATCCAGGCACCCAAGGTTGTCCTGGATTTGCAACTCGCTGCGGCAGCCAAGGATTGGGATGATATTCCCGGCTTGCTGGCGGACCCAGTTGATCGCCACCTGACTGGGTGTCCTGCCTATTTCCGTCGCCAATCGATTGACTGCTTCTCCGGCCTGACGGGCCTTTTCATTGACCTGCTTCTCCCGGCGCGGACCATCCGCTGGCTGGCTGTATTTACCGGTAAGCGCTCCGCCATCCAAGATCCCCCACGGAAGCATTGCCAATCCATAATGGCTTGCCATCGGAAGGATATCATTCTCCACACTCCGGTCGAGCAAGGAATAGGGGAATTGGACCGCTGCGGGTGGTGTCCATCCATACGATCCAGCTTTGGCGATCGCATAGGAAATCACCCAGGCCGGGGTATCCGAAAAGGCAAAATACAGGATCTTTCCGGAGCGCACCAGGTCGTCGGCGGCGCGCAGCACCTCTTCAACCGGGGTCATATAATCCCACATGTGCAGATAGAGGATGTCGATATGGCCTGTCTTCATCCTGCGCAGGCTCTCCTCGACGCTGCGCAGCATGGTTTTCCTCGAATTCCCGCCCAGGTTGACGTCCCACGGGTTACCGGTCAGGATCCGCAGGGTATATTTCGTCGCGACGACAAAACGGTCTCGTTCGGATTGGATAAAATCACCCACCCACTGCTCGCTGGTGCCGTTCGTATAATTATTTGCGGTATCGATAAAATTCCCGCCGGCTTCAGCGAAGCAATCAAATATCCGCCGGGCGGTGTCTCGGTCAGCGCCCCACCCCCAATCCTCGCCAAAAGTCATCGTCCCGAGACACAGTTCGGAAACGCGCAGTCCTGAATTTCCCAGTAACCGGTATTGCATCTCATCAACCCTCCTTTCAAGGGACAGTCTGTGCGAGTTTTTCAACCGGGATCTGGATTTCCGTCACCAGAGAGTCGGTCTCACCGGCCAAAAAGCCTCTCGAAAATATCAACCGCTCCTCGCGATCGGCGCCAAACCGGATGTAGACCTCCCGATAGGGTCCGGCCATCCGGTATTGGTTGGCTTCCATCCAGACCATTATCGAGCCCAGCACATCCGGGGTTTGGTCATAACTGCCGATATAAACGGCGCAGGCCATCGCCGGCGCACCGGGGAGCCGCCGAACCTGGACCGACGGACCTGCGGATACGGGCTGGGTGATTGGAACTGCGACCTCGATATCCAGGTTCTCATCCCGAAAATCTGCGTCATGAAAAATCATCATGGGGCTTGCAGAGGCGCGTACGCTGTGTTCGGCGGCGAAATCTTCAACCTGGTCGAATAAACCTGCCACCTCTGTCTGGTCTTTGACCATCGTACGGATCGAAGCCACCCACTGGTCGGCTACTTCTCGCAGGATGATATCGTAGCCGGGGTGCAGATGTTTCTCGTCGAAGCGGTAAATTTGCGCTTCTAATTGAGCCAACCGTGCCTTGTCTTCCTCGATCTGCTGTTGGATCTCGGCTTTGCGCAGCCGCAGCATCCCCTTTAACTCATCGGGGGACAGGTGTTCGTTAAGCAAGGTTTTGATCTGTTCCATCGAGAAACCCAGGTCTTTGAACAAAATGATCTGGTTCAGGCGTGGAAGCTGGCCGGCCGAATAGTACCGGTAACCGCTCTCCGGATCGATCCGGTCGGGTTTTAGCAGGCCTATCTCATCGTAGTAGCGCAGCATCTTAATCGAGACGCGCGTAAACTTCGAGAAGTCGCCGATCTTGAACATATCCATTTCCCAATATACACCCTCCGATAATGGGAGAGTCAAGGGGTTAAATTTGTTGGATAATCAGGGCCAATCCGCTGACGGCCGAAAGAGCCAGCACCACATACCGGGTGGATTTCCCGCTGATCTTGCTGATCAGTGCCGAGGAACCCACGAAACCCAGCAGCACACCGATCAATATCCAGATCGATAACCCGGCCTCGGTGCTGCCAAACTTTCCGGCAGGGACGAGAGTAGCCAGCGCCGCGATGCCTGAAAGGATGAAATAACCGGAGAGTGTGGCTCTCAACTTCCTCGGCTCCATCCTCTGGTTGACCAAAGCAACCGGCGGCCCACCTATTGAAGCCAGCGTGCCGCCCACACCTGAGACAAAACCGGCCAGAAAAAGTACCCAGGGTTTAGATGGGAAAGGGAACCCAGCCAGGCTGATTGCAACCCCGACCAGCACCAATATGCCCAGGGTAATTGCCAGTGTTTTATGGGGAAGCACCGGAAGCAGGAAACCAGCCAGAATCGTTCCAGGCAGCATTCCCGCCGCCATCCAACCGATACCAAATAGATCGATCCCGGAGCGATCGCGCAGCACCATTAATATGGTGAGCAGGAGTGCTCCGGCCATAATCGGCCCGGGGACCAGGCGGGGTTGGATCATCATCAATAGTGGTGAAGCAAATAAATTCAGACCTAAACCGGTCACCCCCTGTAATAATGCCCCAATAGCTGTGGTGAGGATTGCGAGAAGGTTCTGTGTGGGCTCCATTCGCGAAATTATACCCGAAACGGCCCCCACACACGGGTTTGCCTGCATTGATCTATAATTATCAAACTATAATTTGTATGAATCCGGTGAATTTTGATGGATATTTCAGAAATCATTCACTTATTAGGGGATATTCTGGGTGAGGTGCTGGTTGAACAGGAATCGCGTGAGATCCTGGATGTTGAAGAGCGCATCCGTGCTGCGGGTATAGCGCTTCGCTCGGATGACCCTGACACGGCGCAAATGGGCGGCCGCGACCTGGCTGCCGCGGTCCAGGCACTGGATCATCAGACTGCGCCTGTGATCGCTCGGGCATTTGCTCTCTATTTCGATCTGGTGAATACCGCCGAGGATAATTACCGCATCGCGGTATTACGCGAAGAAGCCCTGCAGAAAAGCCCCGCACCGGTTCACGATTCGATAGAGGAAGCTGTCATTCAATTAAAGGAGAGCGGGGTTACCCGGGAACAGATGGCGGATCTGCTCGAGCGGCTGCAGATTGAGCTGGTATTAACCGCTCACCCCACCGAATCGCGGCGGCGAACGATCCTCTCAAAAATCGAGCGCATCAGCAATACTCTGCGCTGGATCAGTTTACCAGACCGGCTGCCCGATGAGTTGGAACGCGGCCGGGAGGAACTGCGCCTTGAAATCACGACGCTCTGGCTAACCGACCGGATCCGTACCACTCAACCTACTCCAACCGATGAGGTGAAAACAACCCTGTATTTCGTCGGGCAGGTTTTTTGGAGTGCACTTCCCGAGATTTATGATCGTTTGGATAAAGTCCTGGAGAAACACTATTCTGGCCTGCGCATGAATCATGCCTGGTTCAGGCTGGCTTCATGGATAGGAGGCGATCGCGACGGGAACCCCAACGTCACTGCGGATGTAACCGCGGAAACATTGCACCTGCACCGCGGTCTGGCAATCGAGAACCACCGCCGCGCTATGCAAGACCTGTCCCGCCGGATGAGCCTCAGTGTCGATTGGGCGCCCCTCCCTGATGAACTCCACCGCTGGTTGGAGAGCCACGTTCCCTACCCGCCGCATGCAGCCCAGATCCGCGACCGTTACCCGATGGAACCCTATCGACTGATCCTGTCCCTGCTGGCTTCCGACCTGTCCGAAGCTTCTGGGGATGATATGAAATCACGGCTTTTAACCAATACACCTCATTCTGCTCGAATACAAATCCAGGATCTGACCGGCCCACTTTATGCCATAGCCCACGTGCTCCCACCGGCGGTTCAAAAAGGATTATTCAACCGGGTGCTCCGCCAGTTAGAGATATTTAACCTGTCGGGTGCACGCCTGGACCTGCGTGAGGATTCCGCTCGCATCAACACAGCTTTAGGCGAGACCTTCCGGGCATTGAAGATCGCTTCAGATTACGAAGCCGGAGATGAGTGCTCCCACCGTGATCTTCTGATTCACCTGCTCGAACAGCCTGCTCCCCTATTGGCGAGCCAAACCGGGGTCTCACCCGGTGCCGCTGAAACCTGGGCCTTATTCCGGCTGATCCAACGCACCCGAGAAGTTTATGGTCGAGCCTTATTGGGACCGTTCGTTATCTCGATGGCCCATTGCACGGCGGATATTCTAGCGGTTCTCTTGATGGCCCGCTGGCGCGAGTGCGCCGATGGACTTCAAATCGTGCCTCTGTTCGAGACCATCCAGGATTTGGAGGCTGCCCCCCAGGTCATGGAGGAGCTTTTCTCCCTCCCCGTATATCGGGACCATCTGCGGACCTGTCCGGATGGGCAAATGGTGATGATCGGCTATTCCGACTCGAACAAGGACGGCGGCTTTTTGATGTCCAACTGGGCGCTCTACCACGCCCAGGAAGCCATCACCCGGGTATGTCAGGAGCATGGCGTGCGTTTGACCCTTTTTCACGGTCGCGGGGGCACCGCTGCGCGCGGCGGTGGACCGGTAAACCGGTCGATCCTGGCTCAACCGGGTGGTTCTGTAGATGGCCGCTTCCGCCTGACCGAACAGGGTGAAATCATTTCCACACGATATTCGAATCTCGAAATGGCTATGCGCAATGTTGAGCAAATCGTCAATGCCGTCCTGCTGGCTTCTTCTACGGTCAGCCAGCAGTCCCCCGTCCCTAACCCGCTTTCGAATCCATCACCCAAAATATCCAAGCTCCCCTCTCCACGCGAGCTGCCCCATACTTGGCAGGAGGCAATGGATGTGATGTCATCCGCGGCCCTCTCCACCTATCGCGGTCTGGTTTATGAAACGCCTGGTCTCATCGATTATTGGCGAGCAGCCACCCCGCTCGAGGAAATTAAAAACCTGCATATCGGTTCCCGTCCCGCTTCTCGCAAGCCGGGCGCCGAACAGGTGACTCAGATCCGAGCTATCCCCTGGGTATTTTCTTGGATGCAAAGCCGCTATAACCTTCCGGGCTGGTACGGCCTGGGCTCTGGATTTGAAGCTATTCTGCAAAACCACCATGGCGGGCTGAATTTATTACAGGAGATGCATGCTTCCTGGGCTTTCTTTCGCATGCTCCTGGAGACGGCTGAGCTGTCCCTGATGAAAGCCGATATGCAGATAGCAGCCTTATATTCTACCCTGGTGCCAGATCAGGCTATGGCTGAAAAAATCTTTGGTGAAATCCAGGCCGAGTACCAGCGGACTGTCCAGGCAGTGATGGCAATAATAGAACAAGATCACCTGATGGAGGACGAGCCAGTCATCCGCCGCTCGGTGCTGCTGCGCAACCCATATGTCGACCCACTCAATTATCTGCAGGTGGAAATGCTGCGTCGCCTGCGCGCTTTACCCGATAAAGAAAGTGCCGAAGCTCAGGAAATCCGCTCGGTAATCGTTACCACCATCACAGGTATCGCCGCCGGCCTGAGAAATACCGGTTGAGGGAAGAATTTGAACTGCGATAGGTGCCAGACCGCCAACCGTGAAGGGGCTAGATTCTGCAAGAATTGTGGAGCGCTGCTCTTGCGGAACTGTCCGCGCTGCAGCGTGGATCTGCCAGGAGATGCGAATTTTTGCGATCACTGTGGCTTGAGGTTGGTAGACAGGGAAGAATATTCCTGGTGGGCGGTTACTCCCCCGGAAACCACGTCTTCCCCATCTCCAATCGATCCCCAAATCGCTCCTATACCCGCGGGGCAGAACCCAGGTAAAACCTCCACCCATTCTGCGACTTTACAGGACTCAATCCCTTCAAAACAAAGGTCTTCAATACCCTCATCGCCCGCCGACTCCCAACTCCAGCGATATATTCCAAAAGAGCTGCAAGCCAAGCTGGATGCAGCGCGTACCAGCGGTCAAATGGTAGGCGAGCGCCGGGTAGTCACCATGCTATTCTGCGATGTGAAGGGGTCAACGGCTGCTGCGGAGCAGTTGGATCCTGAAGATTGGTCCGAAATCATCAATGGTGCCTTTGAGTATATGATCCGGCCGGTGTATCGTTATGAGGGCATGGTTGCCCGCCTGATGGGTGACGCGATCCTGGCTTTCTTTGGCGCGCCTATCGCGCATGAGGATGATCCACAGCGGGCGATCCTGGCCGGGTTAGAGATTATTTCAGGGATCCAACCTTATCGCGCCCAGGTCATGGAACGGTTTGGCATGGATTTTAATCTGAGGGTGGGGATCAATACCGGGTTAGTCGTAGTCGGCGCCGTTGGATCGGATTTACGGATGGAATACACCGCCCTCGGGGACGCCATCAATCTCGCCTCTCGCATGGAACAAACCGCTGAACCAGGCACTGTCCAAATCGCCCATGACACCTACAAATTAACCAAATCGATTTTTGACTTTGAACGGCTTGGACCAGTCGATGTAAAAGGGAAGCTTGAACCGGTACAAGCCTACCGTGTTTTAGGCCGAAAAGCTCAGACCACCCGCCAGCGTGGGATCGAGGGGCTCCAGGCTGAGATCGTGGGGCGGGCTGCTGAGTTACAGACCCTGACAGAATTGATCGCTAACCTGAATCAAGGAGTCGGCTGGATGGTCTGCCTGTTAGGGGATGCCGGCCTCGGGAAAAGCCGCCTGATCAACGAGATATCTCGTATCTTTCAGAACCGCATCGGTGCAAGTGGGAACTGGTACGATACGAACAGCCTGTCTTATGAAACCAACCAGGCCTATGGTTTGATCCAACGGATGCTCCGTACTGTTACCCACATCGAGTATGATGATACACCCGCGCTGATCCGTGAAAAACTTAGCGATCTTTCTGCTTATCTCCCCGAAGAAAAACGTTCTCGTGCCTCCCAGGTCTTCGAAACCTTATTCGGCCTGGAGCAGGATAACGGCGCATATCCTTTGGAAGGCGAAATCTTCAAGCAAGAATTATTCGAGGCTGTCCAGGGTTGGTGGAGAAATAGTTTCAATGAGCGCTCGACCGTATTGATCTTTGATGACATGCATTGGAGCGATACAGCTTCAACGGAGCTTCTTATCCGGCTGCTGCCACTTACCGCGGAAATCCCACTGGTTTTATTATTCGCCATGCGCGAGGAACGCCAGGCGCCTGCCTGGCAAATCAAGATCATTTCCGATGACCAGTACCGCCATCGCTCTACCGAGATCACCCTGCACCCCTTATCCAGGGCGGAGAGTAATGAATTATTGAACCGCCTGTTGGCAATCGCCGAGCTGCCCGATTCGATGCGAGAGAGCATCCTTGAAAAATCAGGCGGCAACCCATTCTTTATCGAGGAAGTTGTCCGCACCCTGATCGATAATGGCGCCCTGGTTGCGGAGGATCGGGATGTAAACGGCCAGACCCAACGGTTTTGGCGGGCAACGACCAGCGGCTCTGATTTTGAGATACCGGATAACTTGCAGTCCCTCCTCGCCTCTCGCATGGACCGCCTGGAGGATGCGACCCGCTCCACCCTGCAGATGGCATCTGTCATTGGACGTACATTCTACCGGCGCGTGCTTCAAGCTGTCGATGAAGCCAGCCAGGAACTCGACCAGCGCGTGGGAGTCTTGCTCCGCATGGACATGATCCGCGAGGCAGCCCGGGTTCCGGAAGTCGAATATGCCTTCCGCAACCCCCTTACCCAGGAAGCCGTTTATCGGACGATATTGTTCAAACGACGCAGAGAATTCCACCGCCGGGTAGCAGAGGCTATGGAGGAGTTGTATCCCGAACGGCTGGAGCGTCTGTACGGCTTACTCGCCCACCATTTCGCTTTGGCAGGCATGCGGGACAAAGCCATTGATTACACCCGCCAGGCATCCCACCAGGCAGTCAATCTGTATGCCTACGATGATGCACTTCAAAGTCTTCGCACGGCACTCGAGCTCATCGAACCAGGCAAGATGGAGGAAACTCATCTGGTTTTACTGGAAGAATTAGGAGATGTATACCGCCTCTTGCGGGATGGAGGACGGGCGATCGATTTTTATCAACAGGCTATTGAACTGATACCCGGGCAACCATTTGACGATCCAATTCTTGCAGTGCGTCTCCACCGAAAGATCGTCCAGGTCGTTACAGATCTGAAATGGTCAGTAAGCCTGGAAAACCTTCACCATGCGCATGAGATGCGCCTTGTTTCAAAAACCAAGTTAATTGAGGGAATTAACGCCCATAAAGATAAGCCTGCCCACCCGGAAATCGTGCGCGCTCAAGTGGCTCTTTCTGTAGACGCCTGGCGCATCCAAGATCCGCCCGATTGGCAGGCAGCCCAGCAGTTTGCAGAGAGCGCCGTAGATATAACTGGCCAGCTCGACAGCCCGGTAGACCGCTCTCAGGCGCTGGGAGCTTTAGCCAATGTCCTGGATGGACGCAGCATGCTGCGCGACCATTGGCAGGTGATCCAGGAGCGTATGGCGATCCGTCCACAGCTCAAACCCAATGATTTCCTCGAGAATATAGATTCACTGCGCAGCGCGGGCGCCGCGGCTATGTATATTGGCGAATATTCACAGGCAATCCGTATCTTACGGGAAGCCGAAGAATTGGCTATCCAGGCTCAGGTAATCGATCAGCAAGCCAACACGCTGGGCCTGCAGGCCCAGTGCCTGTTCCGACTGGATCGTTGGGATGAGGTGCTCAGGCTTGAGGAGAAATGGCGCGATCTTGAACAGCGCTACAGCCGGGAAAGGGTGGGTGAGACATGTTTTTACGTGGCGCTGAGCTCGAGTATCTATGCGCTGCGCGGAGAGGAGAAGCAGGCGGCCGTCTACCGCGAAGAATCATACAATTATATGGTATCCGTGTCTGGACCATCTGAAGACTGGCAGCGCAACCAATTTTATTGAAGATCGCTGCCCTTGCGGGCGATGGGCGAGTTCGCTCAGGTCGGAGATTTGTTAGCACCTTCGCTGGAAAAATCTGGACAGCCGGTAAAGCGCGGCACGATGGCCCACGATCATGATATCTATATGCAGCTTGCTGATGTAGCCGCGCAGCGGCGAGACCCTGCGGCCCTACAAAAGTATGTCCCCCGCCTGGAGGAGCTGGCGATCCGGGACAGCCATCGTTTATACCATGCCATCGCCCACCGCGCCTGGGGGGTTCTGCACCGCCTGGCAGAACGATATGCTGAAGCAGAGGGGCAGCTAAATCTGGCATTAGAAATCTTCGATCAGTTGGATACTCGCTGGCAGTGCGGCCTAACCCATTTCGAATTGGGGGAATTGGAAAAAGCCCGGTTTGTCAGCCACAGCGCTAGAGAGCATTTTACTCGCGCGCTGGATCGCTTTGAGACAATGCGAGCCGCTCCAGACGCTATGCGAGCCAGAATTGCGCTAGAGAAATTGAGTTAAGCAGTTATTCATTTTCCTTTCATAAAAAAGCACTATAATAATTTGATAATATAAATCCTTTATATCCAGTATTTATTGGAATTGTGAAGCCAAGGGATGATATGAAATCGTTTTTTATCATAAACGGAATACCGCATGGATGAACCATCAGTAATTGGCCCGCTATCGTGGCGAGGACGCTGGCAGCGGATCGGAAACCGCGTGCGCGCCAGTGTACCGTTTGCTTCCGGAGTATTGGCGGCTCTGGTAGCCCTCCTGCTGTATAACCTCCTGGTTCCCCGCCCGCATCAGATTACAGCGAGCGAGGTTAGCGACACAGTCGCCCAGGCGCTTGCCTCGGCTACACCACCGCCTGCCTATTCAGCGTTGGTATATCAGGTGGTCCAACCTTCTCTGGTCTTGATCCAGGCGGATAGCCCGGGAGATAATGGGGATGAGGAGCACAGCCTGGGCAGCGGTGTAGTGATTACCGATGCGGGGGATATTCTTACCAGCCTGCATGTTGTCGAAGATTCGACAGATATTGAGCTCATCTTCGCTGACGGTACCCGGTCGAGCGCGCGCATCACGGTCGAGCAGCCTGAGAATGACATCGCCGTGTTGAGCCCAGACCAACTTCCGCAGCAGGTGATCCCCGCGGTTCTCGGGAATCCCAACGCAATGCAGGTGGGAGACGAGGCCTATGCGGTGGGCAATCCATTTGGCCTGTACAGCTCGATGAGCGCAGGCGTTATTTCCGGGTTCGAAAGATCTTTCCAGCCTCCTGACCACGATCAAAAATTGGATGGCTTGATCCAGATCGATGCCGCAGTAAACCCCGGTAATTCGGGCGGTCCGTTACTGAACCGCTCTGGACAGGTGATTGGGATCGTGGTTGGAATCGTCAATCCCACCGATCAGGATGTTTTTATAGGAATTGGCTTTGCGGTACCGATCACGGTTGCGGGTGGAGCAGCCGGGTTACCTCCCTATTAGTTGCCCGGTGGGAATTGCAGGGAGAAATAATCACACCAAATATAGTTTATTGAAGGAGATGCCAATGGATCCAAGCGTCAATCCCGAAAATGGGACACCGATGGAACGCGTGCTGTACGAAGTAAAGAAAATCATCGTTGGACAGGATCATTTATTAGAACGCCTGATTGTTGCGCTCCTGGCCCGCGGGCACATCCTCGTCGAGGGCGTACCAGGGCTGGCGAAGACCATGGCTATAAAAACCCTGGCGGAATCGATTGGGGGAGAGTTTAAACGGATCCAGTTTACACCCGACCTGGTCCCTGCCGATTTAATCGGAACACGCATCTACAACCAAAAAACGGGTGAATTCAATACATCTCTTGGCCCGGTTTTCACCAATCTGCTGCTTGCGGATGAGATCAACCGCGCTCCCGCAAAAGTGCAAAGCGCGCTGCTCGAGGTGATGCAAGAGCGGCAGGTGACCATCGGTCGAGAAACTTTCAAGGTGCCTAATCCATTCTTGGTTCTTGCGACGCAAAATCCAATCGAAACCGAAGGCACCTATGCCCTGCCTGAAGCACAGGTAGACCGATTTATGCTCAAGGTCTTGGTTGGATATCCCAACACCACCGAAGAATTTGTGATCGTCGAGCGGATGACCGGTTACCTGCAGGCTGTTCAAAAAGTATTAACTACCCAGCAGTTAATCGCATTACAGCAGGAGGCCGACAAAGTCTATGTGGACCCGGCCCTGATCGAATATTCCGTTCGGATGGTGACCGCTTCACGCAAGCCAAAAGATTTTGGGTTGAAAGAGATCGAAAAATATATCCTGTTTGGCGCCAGTCCGCGGGCTTCGATCAACCTGATCCTTACCGCGCGGGCGCTTGCCTTTGTTCGCGGGCGGAATTACGCGCTCCCCCAGGATGTTTTAGATATGGCGCTGGATGTGATGCGACACCGCCTCGTGCTGTCTTACGAAGCGCTATCGGACAATGTGAGCAGTGATGATCTGTTAAACAAAATCCTCGATAATATCCCAACACCCGTGGTGCCATTACATGAACACACCAACCTCCGCGTTAACGCCTGAGCGCATCCTGCAGCGTCTAGACTGGCAGGTGATCCGCCGGTTAGATGGTATGCTCCAGGGAGATTACCGCAGCCTATTTTACGGGTATGGGGTGGATTTTGCCGACCTGCGCGAATATCAACCCGAAGACGATATCCGCTATATCGATTGGAATGTCACGGCGCGGATGGATGCGCCATATGTCCGCCAGTACATGGAAGACCGCGAGATCACTGCCTGGTTTCTCCTGGATCTCAGCCCATCGGTCGACTTTGGAACCCTGCAGAATCAGAAACGTACGGTATTGATTGATTTTGTTACCACCCTGGCGCGGTTATTGACCCGCCATGGCAATCGCGTTGGCGCAATGTTCTACGGCAGCCGCGTCGAGCGTACGATCCCGGCCCGAGGCGGGCGAAATCAGGTGCTGCTCCTGGTAAACGACCTGCTCAAACAGCCGAAATTAACCCGCGCTCCTTTTACAAACCTGAAACCCTTGCTGGAAGGTGGGCTGAATACCATTAAGAAGCGCTCGCTGATCTTTATCGTATCAGATTTCATCAGCGTTCCTGGATGGGAAAAACCATTGACGCTGCTCAACCAGCGCCATGAAGTCCTCGCGGTGCGCCTGTGGGACCCCCGCGAAGTCGAGCTTCCCGATATTGGCCCAGTCATTATGGAGGACGCGGAGACAGGTGAGCAGTTGTATGTGGATACACACGACCGCAAGTTCCGAGCCCGTTTTGAGGAGGCCGCCCACCAACGTGAAACTGCATTGAAAGAAGTCTTCAAACATGCCGGCGTAGATCTTTTATCGTTGTCGACGGAGGAGGACCTGGTCCGCGCCCTGGTTAGTTTTGCCTCATTTCGGAAAACGCACCGCAGGAAGTGAATTCATATGTCATTTATTTGGCCCGCGATGCTTTTTTTACTCCTGCTGATCCCGCTGTTCGTCATCATTTATTGGACCCTTCAGCAGCGCAGGCGGCGGTTTGCTGCCAATTACGGCAGTCTTGGGTTCGTCCAGGAAGCGATGGGACGCGGCCTGGGCAAACGCCGCCACGTACCTCCGGCACTTTTTTTACTGGGGCTCAGCATCCTGGTGATCGCGCTGGCTCGCCCGCAAACGGTAGTCAGCCTGCCCAGTGTAGAGGGAACCCTGATCCTCGGATTTGATGTCTCCGGCAGCATGGCCGCCGATGATCTGCAGCCCACGCGGATCGAAGCGGCAAAGGCCGCGGCAAGAGAATTTGTAGCCCGCCAACCCTCCACCGTGCAGATAGGCATCGTGGCTTTTAGCGATGGCGGCTTTGCGGTACAGGCGCCAACCAATGACCCGGAAACTATCCTCGCTGCGATCAACCGGCTGACACCCCAGCGCGGCACTTCGATCGGGCAAGGGATACTGGCCTCGCTCAATACAATTGCTGTGGCCAGCGGCCAGGCCTCAAACGCCGATATCGAAAGCGCGCTCACCCCGACCCCCGTCCCCCAAGGGACATATACTCCCGCGGTCATCGTCATGCTCTCAGATGGCGAGAATACAGCGCCTCCGGACCCATTTGCCGCCGCCCAACTGGCTGCTGACCGGGGTGTTCGCATCTATACGGTCGGGATCGGCAGTCCGGCCGGGACCACCTTACACGTCAACGGGTTTACGGTTCACACCCAGCTCGATGAGGAGACCCTTCAACAAATCTCAATTATTACCGATGGAGCGTATTTCAACGCCCAGAACGAACAAGATCTGCAGAAGATTTACGGAAACCTCAACCCACAATTGGTGATCAAACCGGAAAAAATGGAGGTTACATCGATCTTTGCAGCCGCCAGTATCCTGGTTTTGCTGATCGGTGGGATTTTTTCCCTGCAGTTGTTCAGCCGTTTGCCATGACCTTGTTCAAGGGTTATTAACGGTGATTTGGAGGTAGTAGATGGGCCTACTTTGGCCGGGATCCCTGTTTATCCTGGGGTTAATTCCTCTGATAGTCGGTATATACATTTGGATGCTGCGCAAACGGCGCCGTTATGCAGTGCGCTTTTCCAGCCTTGCCTTGATTCGCGAAGCGCTCCCGCACCAATCGCGTTTGCGCAGACATCTCCCCTTTGCGCTGTTCCTCCTTGCGCTGGCCAGCCTGGTGGTCGCCTTCAGCCGCCCGGTGGCTTACGTGCAGGTGCCTGCCGTCCAGGCTACCATTATTTTATCGATGGACGTTTCAAGGAGTATGCTTGCGAACGATATTCCACCGAACCGCCTGGAAGCTGCCAAGGACGCCGCGATATCCTTTATCCAACGCCAGGAGTCCAGCACTCAGATCGGCATCGTAGTTTTTGCCGGTTTTGCCGAACTGATCCAACCGCCCACCGTAGATCAGGAGGCGCTGCAAACGGCGGTCGAAAGCCTGACCACTGCGCGCCGGACGGCGATTGGCAGCGGAATTTTAAAATCATTGGATGCGATCGCCGAGATCGATAAAAGCGTCGCGCCAAGTGTAAACGAGTTTTCGACTGCAACCCCACCTGCGCCATTGCCAAAGGGTGTGTTTGTTCCGAATATCATCGTTCTGCTTACTGATGGTGTAAGTAATTCGGGTCCGTTACCCCTGGATGCCGCCCAGCAGGCTGCTGACCGGGGTGTCCGGGTCTACACGATCGGCTTTGGTACCGAGAACTACACCGGGTCATTTGGCAATTCTCCATTCCAGGGCGGCGGGCAATTATTTGGTGGAGGGGGAGACCCGTTTGGTGGAGGTTTTCGAAGGGGGATCGATGAAGATACCCTCAAACAAATAGCGGATATGACTGGCGGAAAATATTACACAGCCAGCAGCGCAGGCGAGCTACAACAGGTCTTTGAAAGCCTGCCCACAACCCTGATTACCCGGCAGGAAATCACGGAAATCAGCGTAGCTTTTGCGGCTATCGGCGCAGTCCTCGCAGCCTTGGCTATCCTCCTCTCATTAATCTGGCATCCGCTCCCATAAAAAGGTAGAGGCTAATATGTCAGAGAAGGTGAAATTCAAACCAGACGAATACCACACCGTCACACCATATATGATCGTTCCCAATGTGTCTGGCTTAATTGACTTCATCCAGCAGGTATTTGATGGACAGGAGGTCCGTCGTACCAACTTGCCCAGTGGCCAGGTCATGCACGCAGAAATGAGGATCGGGGATTCAATGGTGATGTTGGCCGACGCAAACGAAAATTTTCAACCAGTCACTGCCATGCTGCATCTTTACCTGGAAGACACCGACGCCGTCTATAAAAAAGCGCTGGCCGCCGGGGCTACCTCGCTGCGTGAGCCAGAAGACCAGTTTTACGGCGACCGCACCGCCGGCGTGCAGGATCCTTTTGGAAACCAGTGGTGGTTGTCCACACATTTTGAGGATGTGTCCAACGAAGAAATCCAACGCCGGGCGGAAATCGATCGGTAGAAGTAGTTAAATGGGACAGGCCTCTGAATAATTTGAATAATAAGAGGCCTGTCAATAAAGGTTGCGGTTTTAAAACTTGACTGCTATTTTTTTGGGGGGGGTTTGCGTGTATTTTGAGGTTTTGGTTCTTTCAAATCTTTTGGTCTGTGGGTCGGCGTAGGGATTAATTTTTTCTTGATCGTTCCCCAGCTCTGTCCGGAGCTACGCATGGCGAAGATTTCATGGACGGATTGTCCGCTTGAGCTGCTCAGACTGTAGGCCTGATCGATCTCACCGAAACCAAAACCCTTGCAGAACCATCCCATGATTTCATCATAACTGACTTTATACTGCTGGGCTAGCTTGAGACCTTCTGGCTGCTGTTGGGACCGGTTATCACACCGGCTGGTTTCATTCTTGGGTTGGATTGTACCCGTTACGGTCGGCGTGACTGTTATCGTCGGGGTTGCGGTATTTGTTTGAGTCGGCGAAGGCGCCGTTTCTGTGGCTGTAGAAACGATGGTTGGGGTAAGTGTTTCATTTTCTTCTACTGCATCCAGCGCCGCGATTTCTTTAGCGGTCCAAACACTCTGATCGGAGATTACCGTGAATGTAACCCCAACTGCGCTGCCAACCTGAAGGTTGCCTTTCAGTGCTGTATCCTGGTCGACCAGAACTCTCTGTCCAGAAATAATCCATTCTCCAGGGATATTATCGGGCATACCTTCAATAACACCAGCGAACCAGGCGGATTGAGGGTCATCTGCGATGGGTTTTATCAAATCAGCCACCCAGGCGCCTGGACCAAGAATATGTCCCTGTACAAAAACGGTTTCACCGGTTTGAGACAACCCCTGGATATCGGTCTGCGGCGTGACAGCAAATAGTACACCGGACACAATCCAATGATCCATCTGATTGGATTCTATCTTCCCACCCAGGCTGAATTGATAGGCAGGGTTCTCAGGATCCTGCCCGGGAAGCACAGCGGTCATCTGACCTGAATCCAGGGTAACCTCTGAGCGCGAGTTTTTTACCTGGACTTTTCCATGCGTAACAGCGAAAAAAGCGCCGCCATCCTTGTTGATGATCACGTTGAAACGCGTGCCCTGTACATTGGCCTGACCTGAGGCGGTATCGACCCGGAAAAAGCTGCTCGCCCCGCGCAGCGGGATGACATCATGACTCGTAGTACCCGCTGTTTGGGTGAGCTGTACTTGTAGCGTATTCCCCCATCGCCCGTCGAGGCGTGTGAGTGTCATATCAGAGTTGGGCCCCAGCGTGGTGCGGCTGCCGTCAAAGAATTCTAAAGTTACCTCAGATACTGAATGAGTACGGACCCGTTCCCCCTGTCGAATTTTCTCATCGACACGGATTTGATGCCAATCGCTGCTGTCCGATGTGGATGCTACCTCTACCACCCCGGTCCCATCAACCAGGTTAGCATAATGAGCCGCAGCAGGTCCTGCCGTAAAAAGACCGATCCCAACAGCCAGGATCGCTGTGAAGGCGGCCAAAGCAAATAGCCTCTGGAAGCCAGTCCCAATCCTTAGTCCGGCGAACCATTTTGGAACAGATTTCCGCTGAGCCTTCAGGTTTGCTGCTGCCACGATTCTGGCATGCTGCGTTTTGACCACATCCGGAGGTAGATTCGGATCGGGTAACTCGTGGATGGCAGCCGCAAGCCTGATTAAAGGGGCCAGCTCTCCTGCCTCTACAGGCAGATCCGCCAGGACTTTTTCCAGTGGAGTGCCGCTCTCCAAAGCGTCGAGTTGGGTCTGTAAGATCTTATCTAAACCGTGGTCAATCACGTTCAATCTCCTGGGGGTTTATCAAGCTGCGCAGCGCGATGAGCGCTCGCCGCTGGATAGCTTTGGTGGCATCTTCACTTTTATGCAAAACCCTGGCAACTTCAGCAACGGGCATCCCTTCTATAAAACGCAAGACCAAAACCTCTCTCTGCAAGGTGTCCAGGTGAGAAAGCGCCCGGATCATTTCATTGGTGGTGAGATGGAAATCTATCGTGCGGTCGATGCTGAAGTCACCGGAATCCAGGCTCTCGTTGATTTCTACTACCCGGTGGGTGCTGTTCCTGCGGTAATAATCAATGAGCAAATTACGGGCGATCTGGAACAGCCAGGCTTTGAGGGGTGTATTCTCTATCCGGTAAGATGGAATATACTGAACCATTTTCAAAAAGACATCAGAAGTTAGATCCTCGGCCGTTTTCGTATCGCCGGTACGATAATAGATATACCTGTAAATGCTCTGATGGTATAGAGAATACAAAGCACCAGTTGCATCCGGGCTGCCGCGTTGGGCGCGAACAATCAGATCAATTGGTTCGTTTGCGGTGTTGTCCGCCATGATTGGCTGATACCATCCATCTCTTCTATCGGAATAATTTGACTCCTATGATCTTATTATAGTTTGCATCTAGGTTGCTTTACCCATCGGTCATTCAGCCAATTGGGTTTCTATGATGCATAACGCATAGACCTTACAAAGGAGTCAATATTATTGATTTTGCTGGAAAAGCAATTTTACCTTGGTCCCACCCGTGGCAGCAGCTTCAAAGTAGATCTCGACCTCTTCAGCGTCTCTAGCATAGCTCAAAACCACTGAATCCCCAGCCTCGGTGGTGGTTTCCTTCTCGGCCCATCCCTGCTGCGGCAGCATAGCCTGGTAAAAAGACCGGATTTCATCGGGACCAGCCGTTGTCTCAAATGATGCCATTCCCGGAAGCCGGACGAACTTCTCTACCGAATCAGGGAGTGGAACGCTGATTTCACATCCCTCGACCGGTTGGATGGTTCCGGAAACCAATTCGCTGACTTCGTACCACATGTAGAGAGTGCCTGTTCCGGTGTTGAAGAATTCATCATTTCCCGTAGCCTGCAGGGTAAACCGGAGCATCGTCTGGCTGTCTTTATCTTGCCAGATGTCTACACTGGCATCTTTCCAATTTCCAAACGTTATACCTCTTCCACTATAATGCCGGCTCGGTTTTCCAAGGAGTTCTTCTTCTCCGGCAAAGGCTAACAAACCGTTCAAATCCTGGTCAGACACCAGTGTTTCTGGAAAAATGAAGGTTGGATCCATTCCCTGGTTGTTTGGAAACTGCAGGCACTCGTTGTCCGTCCCAGGACCAACCATCCTCGTTTCAGCTCCATCCGTCACCAACCGGATATCGCCTGGGTTGCGGGCAGTATCGATCCCTTCGATATGCAAGTTTTCCTCCCGCAAGGACGGCGATTTTCGAGTGAGAAGCTGATAATTCCAATTCAAGGGTCCTTGAAATTGAATCACAACCGTCGCCGTGTAATTTGCCAGTTGGTCTCGATTCATTCGAGTGAACGCTGGTGGGTTTTGATCCGAATTCTGGCTGGATTCCGTAGGAGTTTCCGAAGGCGAACAACCGGCCATCAGGAAAACCAAAAGACAAAGTAGAGAATGGATTAATTTTTTGTTCATAGGTTAATTGTGTTGCTGAAAGGTGTTAAGGGTTGAGTGATTGATAGTACAGTCGGGTTTAAAGAGCAGGCTTGTATTCCAAACGTTACAATACCATGCTCGTCCGGGAAAATTCCTTGCATTATTGTTAGGTTGCCGTTCTTCAACCCCTGCGACTCTTTTTTCCCACTGATCCGTTGTACCTTTTATCACCGTTTGCAAACACACTGATAACCAAACGAATGAAAACAGAGGAACAAACTAATGAAAAAGAAAACATTCACCGCAATAGGGATTATGGTTATCCTGCTGGTATCGCTCTTCGGCACCGCGGGGGCGCAAACTGGAACAAACCCCGAGGAAACACCCACGGAAACACCTATCACCGAAGCTGGAGCAAATTTCTTTGTCCATCCGGTCGTCAGGCTTCTCAGCGCTTATTTTGATCAGGATGTAGAGGAAGAAGAAACACCTCTGGATCCAAACGATCCTACGGTTGTACAGACCCCTGCCCCGACCGGTACGGAAGAAGCCCCAGTCAGTGGACTGGGACCGATTGGGGAAGAGATCGCTGCTTACCACGAACAAGGCATGGGCTTTGGTGTGCTGGTCAAGATCTACGCCATTGCAAAGGCATCCGAAGAAGCCTGTCTGGCGGAGACACCCGCTGAACCTCCCGTAGATCCCCCAACGGAAGAAGGTACGCCCATCGTCGAAACCTGCGTCCCCGTGACGGCTGCCGAATTGGTAGAAGCCTTCAATGGCGGTTCCGGTATGGGTGCGCTGTTCAAAGAATATGGGAAGCCGGCTCTTCTGGGTGTAGGCCATGTCAAACAGGAATTGAAGAAACTGGAAGCGCAGTCAACCGAGGAACCTCAGGCCGATAAGAAGGGGCCAGTGAAGGAAAAACATCCGAAAAAACCGAAAAAATAGTGTTCAATTCGGTTTCTCACTACTAATCATCGAAATACAAAAAGATGGCGGTCGCAAACCGCCATCTTTTTGTATACAGCCTGATCGATTTCCTCCGGATCTCTGTATAATAATAAATAGAATGAATTCGGGTTGTGGGCACAAAACCCGCCTGCAGCATTCCTCACATAAAAAGCATCTGCAAGATGAAGCGTACTACCGCCGGATCCTTCGAGTGGGTATATTTCCTGGCCGTGTCTCTGGAGTTCGCGGCGGTACTGCTGCGATCGCTGTTAGTTTACAGTGCCATGCCCGGCGTTCTCGACCGGACCCTGGTCTTATTGGCCGGCTGGTTAATTCTCTTCATCAGCGAGCCGGCAATCTCGCGCCGCTGGAATGGTTATTTCCCGGTCTACCTGGTCCTCCAGTCTGCCCTCCTGGTGACCTTGCTTTTCAACCCCGATCCCCCCGATTATTTCGCAATCTTATTCGCGGCGCTCAGCATGCGGGTTATGCAGCACCTCCACCTCCGGCCTGGCATCCTGTGCGTCGCCCTCTTTACCCCAGTGACAGCCTTCCCACTGGTGGTCAGCTCAGGGCTGCTGACAGGGGTCGCTTTTTCGCTCATCTATACCGCTGCCAATGCCCTGTTCGCCTCTTTCTCATTGGCCGCCCGCCGGGCTGATGAAACTCGTTCCCAAAACCAGGCCATGCAGACTGAGCTTCTGGAAGCCAACCGCCGGCTTAAGGCTTATTCGGATCAGGCCGAACGGCTGGTTGTCGCGCGCGAGCGAAGCCACCTGGCCCGCGAGCTGCACGATTCGGTCACCCAGACGATCTTCAGTATGACCCTGACCACCCAGTCGGCCCTGATTCTGCTGGAGGGTAACCCTGCCAGTGTAAAACCTCAATTGGACCGCATAACCGAACTGGCAAACAGCGCGCTGGTGGAGATGCAAACCCTCATCACTGAGTTACGCCCCGACAGGATGATCCCGGCTGGCCTGACTGATGCCTTGCGCCGCAATCTGGCGGAACGTCATTTACACCAGGGGTTATCCATCTCTTTGGAGGTGGAGGGCGACCGGGCGCTGGCCTCTGCCGAGGAGTTTGGCCTTTATCGGATTGCCCAAGAAGCCATTAATAATATCGTCAAGCACTCCAATGCATCCCGGGCTTGCCTTCATCTTCACCTGGAGGATCCCTTATGGATCGAGATCGAAGATAATGGTCTGGGTTTTGATCCCGAGCAAGCCAGGCAAGGCAGCGGCGTAGGCCTGTCCGGCATGCGCGAGCGGGCTGCTGAAATTGGTTGGACATTGCGGATCTTCACTTCTCCTGGAGTAGGGGTACGCATCCGTGTACAAAAGGGAGGTTCTGATGGCGACGAACGCTAAAATCAAAGTCCTGATTGCGGACGATCACCAGGTTGTCCGCCAGGGCCTGCGCACTTTTCTGGAGCTCCATGCGGATATCGATGTGGTCGGGGAAGCCGCGGATGGGGAGGCAGCGGTCGAAATGGTACGCCAGCTCGGCCCGGATGTCGTTTTGATGGATCTGGTGATGCCCTGTCTGGATGGGATCCAGGCTACCCGCCAGGTCAAAGCTTTGGGTGGCGGGGCAAAGGTGATCGCCCTGACCAGTTTTTCAGAGGATGATAAAGTCTTTCCGGCCATACAGGCCGGCGCTTCAAGCTACTTACTGAAAGATGTTTCGCCAGACGACCTGGTGGATGCCATCCGCGCCGTCCATCATGGTGAACCGCGCCTGCATCCCAACATCGCTCGCAAACTGATGGAGCAGGTCGCTCACCCCCCCGCTCCGAGAACCACAGACCTCACCCAGGATTTGACCGACCGCGAGTTGGATGTTATCCGCCTGGTGGGCAGAGGGTTGAGCAACCAGGCGATTGCCAGGGAGCTGGTAATCAGCGAAAAAACTGTCAAGACCCACATCAGCAACATCCTGGGCAAACTAGACCTGGGAGACCGCACTCAGATGGCGATCTTTGCCATCAAGAATGGCCTGGTAGAATCTGATTAGACCTCGGTGTAAAACTGCTCCCTGCGCCGTCCCCGGCGTAGGATTCGCCGCCGAGGACGGCGGTTTGAGCAGGTTTCGCACCAGCCACGAAGCTAAAGACAAATGCAAACTGGCCAAAATACTCTTCAATCCGCACAGATCAGGTCCGGTCCAATAATAACGACCGCTTTATACCTGTTTTTTATCGCCAATGTTGGCCGTACCCTGGCTATTTTGGGAGATCATCCGGCCCTGCATTCGCAGTCTGGCTGGATCCTGGGAGTGGAATTGGTTTTTATCAGCTTATTCTCACTGGTAATCTGGCGGACAGGCCTCCCTCACGCCTTGCTTCATGTCTATTTCACCGTTCAATCCATCCTCATCGTTGCAATCTTTGGGTTTTTTCCGGAGATGGATTTTATTAATAGCCTGTTCGTCATGCTGAGCTATCAGGCTGCCCTGCTCTTTTCCGGCCGGATTCGCTGGAGCTGGATCATCGTGTTCGTGGCACTGACCGGTGGATCGGCTGTCCTGTTTCATGGACCGCTCCGGGGCCTGGGATTGGGGTTGAGCTCCATGGCAGCCGAAATTGTCCTCACGGCTTTAATCATCGCCGGTCAGCAGGTTGAAATCGCCCAGGCCAGGAGCCAGGCCATTCTGGAGGAGCTGCAGCGGACACACCAACAGCTCACCCAGTATGCAAACCGGGTGGAAGAATTGGCGGCCATCGAAGAGCGGAACCGGTTGGCTCGCGAGCTGCACGATTCAGTCTCGCAAACGATGTTTAGCATCATCCTGAACGCTCGCGCCGCTCAACTCCTGCTTGAAAAAGACCCTGCCAGAGTTCGAACTCAACTGGAGCAGTTACAAATTCTGACCCAAGCTGCACTGGCTGAGATGCGCAGCCTGATCACCCATCTCCGGCTAAAACCTGAATGAACCTGGATCTAGGACCCAGGTCCTAAGCCTTGAGAAGGATTCCCCTCCATTTTTAGCCTTAGAAAAGAATCCTTCGCCCAACCACCGCGAAATCCACCGGCGGCTGGATGTCAGCGCGCATGCTGCGAGATATGATGAGACCGTAAAACCCTGTCCGCAAGATCACAAAATTAAGGACAGGCCGGAGGATGAAATGGTCAATTCTTTTCGCGCTCTCGAAAATGCCGGTACGGTGGTATTTGAAAGCATCAACCTGGTGATGGCGGCCGCAGTCTGCGACCAGTTGGAAGGCGCCGGTCTCCCGGCTCGCCTTGGAAAAGTAAACAACGGATTTGCAGTCATGGTGCCTGGCGAAGAAGCCGTGCAATCGCGCAGGCTTCTCACTGCCCACCCCAGGACCGGTGAAATCTTTTTCTGAGACACCAGCGCCTGTCTCGCCAAATTTTCAGCCGTAACTATTTCTGGAGCAGCTCATGCAATCACAACCTTCCTTTTCAAAACAGGCTTGCCGGCTGCTGCGCGTCGTGATCGTCGACGACATGCCCCAGGTCCGGCAAGACCTTCGTCTGCTGCTGGAGTTGAGCGGCGTGATCGAGGTGGTTGGTGAGGCTTCGAACGGCCTGGAAGCGATTTCTCAAACCGAGAGCTTACGCCCGGATGTGGTGCTGTTGGACCTGGAAATGCCGGTTATGGATGGATTTGAAGCCGCAAAACAGATTAAAGCCCGGATGCCCGCCTGCCGGTTGGTTGCTTTTAGCATCCACAGCTATCCTCAGGCCAGGCAAAAAGCAGTCCAGGCTGGCATGGATGGTTTTCTAGAAAAAGGCGCCCCGCTCGATAGCATTCTACAAGCCCTCTTGTCCGCTCATGTATTATAGAACAACTGTTTTGAACCAGGTTTGTTAGCCTGTGGGGGGCGCCTGTCTTATCAATAAATCGGGAAACAGGGGAAAAGATGTAATTACCGCTGTGATCGCGGTGACGCTGCTGTTTTTTATGAGTGTGCCTCCTCACAAAAAAGCGCAGGCAGTCCAGCAGACCGGTTATCTCGACGACTTAAAGGCGGGTCTCCGTTATATTGGACAGAATAAGCCGATCAAAGCGTTGTTCTTTTTTTATGCACTGGTATTCTTTCTGGATGCCCAAGCACCTTCATAGCAGCATTGTGGCCGGGGATGCCACTCACTGCCCCACCTCGTTTTGCGCTCGATCCGCATATAAACACATTTTCATAATTCGTTTCTACGCCCCACGTGCCGGCCTCATCCTCGCGCTCTGCAAATGGCCAGGTCAAATTTCCATGGAAAATATTCCCTTGGGGAAGTCCCAGGCTTTGTTCCAGATCCAGCGGAGATTTCGCATCGATGCACGGGTCTCCATGGGCATCGGGTGCCAGGCAGTCTGAGAGTCCTCCCTCGATAAAAAGATCGATGGAACGTAAAAATTTCTGGGTGATCTCAGCCTTTACCCCGGCGTTGTCTTTTCTAAACCATGCATAGGGCACATCCAGACCAAACAGTGTCAGGGTGTGGTATCCCTTCTCCTGCAAATCTCGGGATAGGATCGACGCATCCGTCAGACTGTGGCAGTACATCTCCCCAGGGATGGCATCCATCCGGATGCCATCTTGCGCGTTTTGATACGAAATTTTCATCTGCTCGTAGCCTTCATTGAGATGCAGTGTACCGGTAAAGGCATCGATCGAAGACACCCGGGTGTCTTTCATCTTCGGTAAGTTTTTCAGGAGCATATTGATCTTATAGACCGATCCGTCTATCTGTTCCTCCGCATAGACCCCCGGCAGGCACCGATTGGCAATATTGGAGGCGGTGTTGAAAAGGACATAATGGGCATCCACTATCATTTCTTTTCCGCCCTGTACAAAATACACCCCGCTGTTGGGCACGGCGTGATCCACTTTCAAAACTTCAGCCGAGGTTTGGATGACGACCCCCAGCGCCTGTGCTTTTGCTTTGAGCGCATCTACCAGCGCTCCCATCCCACCCACCGGCACACGCCACTCTCCGCTGCCCTGTCCGATGATGTGATAAATGAATGTTCTATTTTGAAGAAGGGATGGGTCTTCCGGAAAAGTCGGTACGCCAATCTTTGCATCCGTGAATACTGCCCCACGCACGGTATCGTTCGATAAATGATCCTCGATCAGAGCGGATAACGGTTTTTCGACCAGATAGTCCCATATTTTTCTCTCCTCTCTGGTCTGAAATTTTCCCCGCAGCTCCTGTTTGGACGGCAGCGGTAAGAGCAGCGTTGGCCAGACTATCCGGGCAAAACCACCCAATTTTTCCTGAAGGTCCCGAAATCTCGCATATTCCCGATCGTCGCCGGTAAATTCGCAAAACGATCTTCGTGTGGCCTCCTCTGAAATATTGCTGATTAAAAGCCCAGAGTTTTTCCCCTCATTTACAACCGGGGTATACGATGCGATCGCCCTCCGGCGGATTTCAAAATCGATGCCTAAATCGGATAGGATTTTATGAGGCAGCAGGCTGACCAGATAGGAGTAAACCGATATGCGTGCGTCGATCCCGTGAAAAATGTTTTTTGAGGAGGTAGCCCCTCCGACCGTATCACTCTTCTCGAGAATGAGAACGCGCAGGCCCGCCAGCGCCAGGTAGCAAGAGGCAACCAGGCCGTTGTGACCTCCACCCACGATGACCACATCAAAAAAAGGTTCGTTTTTCAACAACAACGGAATCGCCTGCCTGGCAGCATTACTGCCGCAAATATTTGCTCGTCAGCGAGTGTTTCGCGTCGAGCAGCTGCTGAGGTGTGCCTTCAAAGATAACCCTGCCCCCTTTGTTGCCGCCTTCAGGGCCCATATCGATAATCCAGTCGGCGCTGCAAATGACGTCGAGATTGTGCTCGATCACAATCACAGTGTTCCCGCCGTCGACCAGACGGTTCATGATTTCCAGCAAATGGGTAATATCGGACATATGCAGGCCGGTGGTCGGTTCATCCAACACATAAATACTGCCCTGCTTATGCAGCTCGCTGGCCAATTTGATCCGCTGGCATTCTCCGCCCGAGAGCGTGCTGAGTGGTTGGCCAAGCGTCAGATAGTCCAGGCCGACGTCGCTCAGCGCTTGCAGTTTGGCGGTCACCCCTGGGATCTTAAAGAAATCCAACGCCTGTTGGATGGTCATACCCAGAACGTCGGCAATGGATTTGCCGTGCAAGTGATACGCCAGCACATCTTCCTTGAACCGTCTCCCCTGGCAAATATCGCATGGCAGGGCAACTCCATCCAGGAAAGCCAGGTCGGTATAGGTTACACCCAGGCCCTGGCAGTTATCGCAAGCGCCTTTGGAGTTGAAACTAAACAAACCGGGATCCACTTTGTTTACCGATGCAAACGCCTTACGCACCTCATCCATGATCCCGGTATAGGTAGCGGGGTTGGAGCGGCTCGAGACGCCTACGGCCGATTGGTCAATCACGACCGCTTCATTGTGTTGTTTCAGGAATGCCTGATCGATTAACGAGCTTTTACCTGAGCCAGCTACGCCCGTTACCACGGTCAGGACGCCTGAAGGGATATCCACGCTGATATCTTTGAGATTGTTTACTGTTGCGTGGCGGATAGGCAGTTTTCCGTTCGCCTGCCGGAACGTGGTCTTCGGTGATACACCCCGCTCGAGAAACTTTCCGGTGAGCGTATCAGCCCTCATCAGGCCCGCAAACGTACCATCATAGACAATTTTACCGCCATCACTACCGGCATGCGGCCCCATATCGACTATGTAGTCAGCCACCTTCATGACCGCCGGATCGTGCTCAACGACTAATACCGTATTGCCCTTATCACGCAGTGCTTGCAGTAATTCATTCATGCGGTGGATATCCCGGGGATGCAATCCTACGCTCGGCTCATCGAAAATATACATTGCATCGACCAGGCCGCTGGTCAGGTGTTTGACGATCTTAACCCGCTGCGATTCACCCCCAGACAGCGTGTCGGTTTCGCGGTCAAGGCTAAGGTATTCCAGACCAATATTAACCAGGTGCTGCAAACGCTCTACCAGCGCCTTAACGATCGGAGCGACAGCCGGGTCATGGATGTCATTGATCACAGGGATCAGCTCGTCCACCTCCATGGCCGACAGCTCCGCGATATTGTGCCTGTTGATTTTACAGCCCAAGGCCGCCTGGCTCAGGCGCGCGCCCTTACATAAAGGACACGGCGCCATGGTCAAAAAAGGTTCTACAGCTTTGCGTTTACGCTCTGACAAAGTTTTGATATCCCGCTGGATGTAGGCACGGGTGATTTTTTCAATGATCCCTTCATAGGTCGCGTTCATAGAACTGCCGCCGATCTGCAGTTTGAATTTGAGGTCTTTGCCATGCAGCAGCAGGTCCATCTCTTCGGCGGAAAAGTCGGAGAGTTTCTTATCGTTATCAAAATAACCGGAACTCGCGTAAGCGGAATTCTCCCAACGCGAAAAGAATGGGACCTGCACAGCGCCTTCGTTTAGGGATTTGGACAGGTCAAGAAAGCTGTCAGAGACAACGCCCATTTTACGGCCCACGCCGTTGCACTCCGGGCACATCCCCTGCGGGTCATTGAACGAAAAGGCGTTGGAATATCCTATATAGGGTTTGCCGGCCCGCGAATACAACAGTCGCAGCAAAGGTGCGATATCGGTAATTGTACCCACCGTAGAATGCGACCCGCCGCCCAACCGCTTCTGATCGACGACAACCGCCATGCTGAGGTTCTCAATGGCATCCGCGTCTGGCTGGGGATAGCGGGGAAGAAAATTGCGTACAAACATGCTGAAGTTCTCGTACAGCCGGCGCTGCGCCTCGGCGGCGATGGTATCGAACACCATAGAGGATTTGCCCGAACCCGATACACCTGTAAAGACGGTGATTTTGCGCTTGGGCAGCCGCAGTGAGATATCCTTCAGATTGTTCTCGCGGGCGCCCCGGATTTCAATATATTCCTGTGCCATGGGTTTGAATGTTTACTGATCCTATCAGAAAGAATATACGCCCGGTTCCACTGCCCAGGTCGAGAACGCGCTTGCCTGACAGCGGATCGACGCGCAGCAGGGCGGGAAGCAGATTCCCATCCGTGTCTTCCGGTATGATCATGCGGTGGTATTCTTCCGCCCTGCGCGTAAAAATTTGTTTGAAATGCTCCATTTTTTGACTACCCGCCGGCCATTGCCCCCACAACCCGCAGCGGCTCCGCGCCAGTCGCAACCTCGGCAGGCAGCGGGGTATCCAGCGGCTCGTGTGTCCAATCCTGCCCGCAGGCGAAGAACCGGATGAATGGTCGGGGCTGCTTTGTCGTGTGGTCGCGGATCGTCCCGCGCAGTACAGGGTACTCAGCTTCCAGAGCGTCTAACACCGAGCTTAACGTCGGGGCATCACCCGCCTGGATCTCGATTTCGCGGTGGGTATTGGCCAATCTCCACAGGTGAGTTGGGATGACTACGCGCATCATTGCAGTGTCTGTACTTCAACGGACAGCACGCCGGGTAGATCGCGTACGATCGGAGACCAGTGATCGCCCGAGTCAGATGAAGCATACACCTGCCCGCCGGTGGTGCCGAAATATACCCCACAAGAATCGAGCGAATCTACGGCCATCGCATCGCGCAGGATGTTAACATAGCAGTCGGATTGTGGTAGACCATTCGTGAGTGCCTCCCACTCATTCCCTCCCGTCCGGCTGCGGTAAACACGCAGCTTCCCTTCCGGTGGAAAGTGTTCCGAGTCGCTCTTGATGGGAACTACGTAGATCGTTTCTGGCTCATGCGCGTGAACGCCGATCGGGAACCCGAAGTCGCTTGGTAAATTGCCGCTGACCTCATGCCACGAATCGCCCGCGTCATCGCTGCGCATAACATCCCAATGCTTCTGCATAAACAAAACACCCGGGCGCGAGCGGTGCATGGTCAGGTTGTGGACGCAGTGACCGACTTCAGCGGTGGGGTCGGGAAGTTCATACTCGGACTTCAGACCGCAGTTCACCGGGCGCCATGTCTCGCCGCCATCATCTGTGCGGAAGGCTCCCGCGGACGAGATGGCGATAAAAATTCGCTTGGGATCTACCGGATCCAGTAGAATGGTGTGCAAACACATCCCACCGGCGCCCGGCTGCCAGAGGTGCCCCTTGGCTTCACGCAGCCCAGGGAATTCCTGCCATGTCTTACCGCCGTCGCTCGTGCGGAACAGGGCCGCGTCTTCTACCCCAGCGTAAACCGTGTCGGGATCGGTCAAGGACGGTTCGAGATGCCAGACCCGCTTGAATTCCCAGGGGTGCTGGGTACCGTCGTACCATTGGTGCGTGCCGGTGACGCCGCTGTACGTGAACTCGTTCCCCACCGGCTCCCAGCTCTTTCCGCCATCGTTGGAACGCTGGATCTGCTGCCCAAACCATCCGGTGGACTGGGACGCATACAACCGGTCTGGATCGGCGAGCGACCCCTTGAGGTGGTAAATCTCCCATCCCGCAAAGTGCGGGCCGCTAACATCCCATCGTTCGCGTTTGCCGTCCGATGTCAGAATAAATGCCCCCTTGCGCGTACCAACTAAGACTCTTACCCTGGTCACAGTTTTACTCCTTTTCTAAGCTCAATATCCGTTGATTATGTACACATGTTCTAATACTAATATAACGTAAATTGATCCACAAAGTCAAGTATCATTGGCCTTCTTATTTTCACCGATTCTGTATTTTCAGCATATCCGCGTCCGAATTACCCCTCTCCCATCAACCGGTACACCCGCGCCTCAAAGGGCTGCAGGGCGAACCTGCGGATGTCCTCCTCCGCATCGACCTCGTAGTTGCTGATCAGCAGATCCCTGCCCGAAAAGTGTATATCAGCGGGCAGCTCGAAGGCCGGCATGTTCTTCGTAAAGTTGAGGATCACCAGCAGGCGGTCTTCCCCCAGGGTCCGGGTGAAGGCATAGATCTCTTTGTCATCTTCAAGGATCAGGTCGTACCGGCCGTAGACGACCACAAGGTTCTCATTACGCAGCCGGATCAGTTTCTGATAATAGTAGAAGATAGAGTTATTGTCGTCCAGCGCCTGCCGGACGTTGATCGCCTGGTAGTTAGGGTTAACCTTGATCCACGGCCTGCCTGTGGTGAAACCGGCCTGCTCGCCGGAATCCCACTGCATGGGCGTGCGGGCATTGTCGCGGCTCTTCCGGTGGATCATCCGCATCACAGCCTGCGGGTCGAGGCCTCTTTCCCCCACGAACTCCGCGTACATGTTATGTGTCTCGATATCCCGGTAATCATCGATTGACTCGAACGCAACATTGGTCATCCCGATCTCTTCGCCCTGGTAAATGTAAGGCGTACCGTGCAGCATGTGCAGGAAGGTGCCCAGCATTTTGGCCGACTCGACCCGGTAGAGGCTGTCGTCGCCGAAGCGCGACACCTGGCGCGGCTGGTCGTGGTTGTTCAGATAAAAGCTGTTCCAGCCCTTGTCTTCCAGACCTTTCTGCCAGCGGGTCATCACGCGCTTCAGTTCCACGAGATCCCAGGTTTTCAGGTCCCACCAGGCAGACCGGCTGCTCAGGTTCACATCCAGCATCATATGTTCGAACTGGAACAGCATATTGAGCACCCCGTTCTCCTCGTGGGTCAGCTCTGCCGCGTAGGTTGGGGTCACCTCCGGCGTCTCTCCGACCGTGAAGATATCGTATCTGGACAGGACCTCGCGCTTCATCTCCTGGAGGTACTCCATCAACCGCGGCCCATTGATGTAATGTTGGCCGCCAAACTGGTAGCGGTCGTCGCTCGCGACCAAAGCGTCGGGCAGCTCCTCTGCTTTGGAGAGCAGGTTGATTACATCCATGCGAAAACCGTCGATGCCTTTTTTCAGCCACCAGTGCATCATGTCGTAGATCTCTGCGCGCACCTTTGGGTTTTCCCAGTTCAGGTCGGGTTGCTTCTTCGAAAAGAGATGCAGGTAGTATTCACCCGTTGCCTCGTCGTACTGCCAGGCAGAACCGCCGAAAAAGGACGCCCAATTGTTCGGCTCGCGCCCTTCTCTGGCGGGGCGCCAGATGTAATAATCACGGTAAGGGTTATCCTTCGAACTGCGCGACTCGACAAACCAGGGGTGCTCGTCCGAGGTGTGGTTGACCACCAGGTCCATCAGCAACCGGATCCGACGCTCGTGCATCCCAGCCAGCAGCTCTTCCCAGTCCGTCATCGTGCCGAATTCGTCCATGATCGCCCGGTAGTCGCTGATATCGTAGCCATTGTCATCGTTGGGTGACCGGTAGACCGGGCACAGCCAGACCACGTTGGCGCCCAATTCTTTAATGTAGTCGAGCTTCTGGATGATCCCGCGCAGGTCGCCGACGCCGTCTCCGTTGCTATCGCAAAAGCTGCGCGGATAGATCTGATAGACTACGCTTTCTTTCCACCATTTTTTCATGTTGGGTTACCCTCCTTCAATTGGATCATTTTACACCGCATTTTCAATCGACCCGGTACACAGAAGGACTATCCCGGTAGACTGTTCGGGTGCCTTAATACTTGGGCGCCTGGAGGGAAAAAGCACCTACCCACTGGAGAAGAACGCTCCAGTACCTTCGGCCAACCCCTCCCTGAAGGGCGGGGCTTTTCTGGTTCCCTGCCCTTCAGGGGAGGGTTAGCGCAGGGACTGCGCTAACCCCTGCGTTAGTCCCTGGTGTACTGTCCAGGGAGTGTTCTATCCAGGGGATGTACGGTCAGGGAGGTGGGGTTTGTCGGCTCAGCCTTTCCATCAATCCCCACATACCATCAAACTGCGCTCGATCTTTCATGGGACTGGATTAAATACCGTGGGTCGTTCATAATATCTTTGATCGGCATGATCGCATATGAAAGTCGGCCCAATCCGTACGAACGAGCAAGATCGCATCGCCAGGATGCGTAAACATCAGCGCAATTGGGTGGAGGATGAATGGTAATCAATCAAGGTGATATTTACTGGGTCCAGTTAGAAGGACCAGGTGGGTCGGAACCGGGCTATACCCATCCCCAGGTGGTCATTCAGGAGAATGTCTTTAACCGCAGCCGTATCAATACTGTGGTTGTTTGTGAATTGACGTCGAATATCAAGCTGTCAAAGGCACCCGGTAATGTATTACTTGAAGCAGGTGAAGCAAATTTGCCCAAGCAGAGTGTCGTGGTAGTTTCGAAGGTTTCAACAGTGGATAAATCCCGGCTAGGTGAATACATCGGGTCGCTAAATACTACGCGCATAAATCAGATATTGGCCGGTATGCAGTTTCTGCAGTCTATAACCGAACGTCGCGATTCAGGTGGAGAAGAATAGGGGAAGGTATAGAAAATCTAGAGTGGGTGGTCAAATCGCCTCACAGCGATTAAGGAGGTATGGAATGCGTAAGCTAATTGTCTGCAATTTCACGTCACTGGATGGTTATTACGAGGGTCCGGGTAAAAATGTCATGGACCTGTTCGACTATCGCCGGGAGGAATACCCGGTGGACGAAAGCTTCGATGCCTATAACGCCGAACGGCTGCGCACCGCCGATACGCTGCTGCTGGGACGGACTTCATACGATGGGTTCAAGGGGTACTGGCCGTCCGTAGCCGACGATCCCAAGGCCGCGCCCATCCAAAAGGAGATTTCCCGGCTCGATAATGCCATCGATAAAGTCGTCGTATCAGACAGCCTGACCTCAGAACAGACAGAACCCTGGCATAACACCCGCATCATCCGCCGTGCGGACGCTCACCAGCAGATTGCTGAGCTCAAACACCAGACCGGTAATGAAATCCTGGTTTTTGGCAGCCGCACGCTCTGGAACGATTTGCTGGCGAATGGTCTGGTCGACGAGCTCCACCTGATGGTCAGCCCGGTTGTATTAGGCGCGGGAACGCCCATTTTCGACGGTAAACCGGCGGTTTCGCTCCGGCTCATCGACACGCGCACGTGGGAGGGCTCGGGGATCGTACTTGTACGCTACGCAGTCAGCCGCCAAAATACATGACCCTGCCCGCACTTTTATTACCGGCAGCCCCTCTCAGACCCCCATCACCCCAAACTCAGCCATGATCGCACAGCAGTCGCTGAAATCGTAACCATTGTCAACTTTGGGCTACCCTCCCCTATACATCATATCCGGCGGCGATCTCTAAAGAGCGGCGGGCAAAAGATGGAGGTGCGGCGCGGATCAGCCAATCGCGGATGGCGCAGGCCACGGGGTTCTGCCACTGCCCCAACCAGCCAATTCGCCGGGATTGACTGGTGATCCAGGCGGTGCGGGCTTTGCGATGGCGCTCGTAGCGTTCGAGCGCGGCCAGGATGTCGTCCTCTTCGGTCAGCGCCCGGGTAAGGACCAGGCTGCTTTCGATAGCCTGGCAGGCGCCCTGTCCCAGGTTGGGCGTGGTGGGGTGGGCAGAATCTCCCAATAAGGTCACCCCCCCCTGGCTCCAATGCGGCATGGGTGCGATGTCGTAGATGTCGTTGTGAAGGATCGCCTCTGGAAGTGTTGCTTCGATCAATTCGGGGATGGGTCTGTGCCAGCCCCGGAAACTCTCCTGCAGGAACGTCTTGTTTTCCGGAGGGGTGAGAAGCTGTCCAGGCGGAAGGTTGGCCGTGGCGAACCAGTAGGTCAGGTGGTCCGCGATCGGAACGATCCCAAACCGCGCTCCGCGGCCCCAGGACTCGATCGTCTGCCCAGGGACCAGCGGATCGCGGGTCTCGATCACCCCTCGCCAGGCAGTATACCCCGCGTAGCGCAGGCGAGTCTCCGGGAACATCTGGTTACGGACGGCGGAATGGATCCCATCAGCGCCGATCAACACGTCCGCCCGGTCTACCCGCCCATCTTCGAAGATAGCGGTCACCCCTTCTCCATCCTGTTCGAAGCGAGAAAAGGTGCTTCCCAGGCAGACCACCCCATCCGGGAGCTCCTGAGACAGCGCCTTGTGCAGGCTGGCGCGGTGCAGGGCAATCGTAGGCGCCCCAAAGAGAGCTTCCAGTTCGCCGGTCCGCGCCTCGTTGAGCGCCACGCCCTGCCAGGTCAGGTTGGCCCACTGCTGGACTTTCGTGCCCGCCAGCCTATCTTCCGAGATCCCCAGCTTGCGTAAGGCCTTGATGGCATTCGCCCACAGCACCAGACCCGCGCCCACCCCCTTGATTTCCTGCGCTCGTTCGTACACCACTACCTCGAACCCGGCCCGGCGCAAACCGATGGCCGCGCACAACCCGCCGATCCCTGCGCCGATGACGATCACTCGACCACCCTTCATCGCCTGCTCCCTTCTCTATCCAGGCCACCCTTTAACTGACTCATTGATTATAGCAAATCTACGACTTTACCTGGATACAAACGCGAACGCCCAAGAACATGCTTGGGCGGATGATGAGTATTATGATGTTCTCCAGCACCGGTCTGGTGCCTGTCTCTCAGGCAATTTCTGGCGTCGTCAGCAAATGGAACTTAACCTTGTTATTCACCTCGGCCGGGACGTTGGTTTTGCTCGTGTCACTGTGGGCTGCTTTTCAACCGGGTCTCACGGCCTTCAACGAGAGCCTGACGACCGCGCTGCCGGCGGATTAGCCTGACCTCAAGGGCTGCATCAAAATAAGAGATAGGTGAAACCGGAAACTACGAGCAAGGTGCCTAAAACCAGGGCGAAGATCGCATAGGTGCGCAGATTCTCTGCCGTATTTTTTCCGGCGAACCATTGGGTGCTTTTTTCCCTACCGACCAATAGAACCCCAATCCAGCTCAAAATCCTTGTAGGGAGCGGTATTATTTTCTTTTGGAATTTGACAACGCATAATCCTTCAAAAATCATGGTCGACCCAAAGATCAAGGATACGAGAAAGAGGGGAAGGTTGTTCAGGGGGTAGCTCATTTTTGGCACTCCATTCGCCGAATTGGGCTGTAACAAGGTCTCATTGGCTGCGTTGACAGTGTGAACAGCCAGGGTCACAGTCAAATTATAGCTGTGATCCGGCCGCCATGCCTTAACACTTTTGTAGGGGTGGATGTCTACCCCGCCGGCGGTTCCCCAGGCTGGTAGGTCGCGATCACCACGCCCTTGGGCGTCGGCTTGACGTCGATGAGCTGGAGAGCGGCATATCCACTCCCATCGGGGAAAAGCCGGCGCCCCGATCCCAAAATCAGCGGGTGGATCAGAAGCACATACAGATCGACCAGGTTGTGCGTCCTGAGCGTCTGAACGAGCTCGCCGCTGCCCATCACCAGGAAATCCTTACCCGGCTGCGACTTGAGCCCGGCCACCGCTTCCGCCACGTCGCCCTTCAGCAGGATCGAGTTGCTCCACGGCAGCGGCTCCTTCAGCGTCGTGGAGGCCACATACTTGGGGGTGTTGTTGAGCACCTCCGTGTAAGGATTATCGGTCTGATTGGGCCAGTAGGCGTAGAAATCCTCGTACGTCCGGCGCCCCATCAGGAGAGGGCCGGCATCCGACAGGCTTTCCCCGCCCACGCTGCTCGCCATCGCCGCGTAGGGCGTCGCCCAGCCGCCGTGCTGGAAACCACCCCGGAGGTCCTCGTCGCGCCGCCCCGGCGCCTGCATAACCCCATCCAGCGTCAGATTCGTAAACACAACCACCTTGCGCATATAAAGCTCCTTCCTCTTCACGATCACTCCCCTACAGGCGGAGATTATCGCGAAATCCAACAACTCCTGAATGATCTATTTTGCATTCTAATAATTTTATTTGTATAAAATTTAAATACAATCCCATCCCTTCAGTGAGGCGTTGGCCGAAGGTACTGGAGCGTTCTTCTCCAGTGGGATCGCTGTCCTCTTGTTTGGAGCAGTCGTCTTGCTGGTCAGGCTGCCCGCCGCTCTGCCTGGTGAGCCGGCCGGTCTCGAAAGCCTGCGGAAGGTGAGCGATTATCCCCTCTCTTCGTGTTTATTGTTTTTCATACCTTATTAGCGCAATTCGCGCAATTCACGGATAATCATTCCGAACATCGAAATATAATAATCTCTATCCGAGAGAAAACCGTGAAGTCAAAACTAGACAATTTGATCGCGCTTCTCAGCAGCCTGACTCCCGTTCGGGAGGAACGGGTTCTGGTTGCCAGTACCCTTAAAGCCCTGGATGACCAGTATGCCCTGTCTCAGAAAATGGCTCGAGAACCGGGTCTTGAGGAAATCATCAAACAGCTGGTCGGACGGATTTATCGAGCTTATGGTTCCTTCGCAATGCTGAAAGGTAAGCGCATCCTGGATATCGCTTGCGGTTCCAGCACCAGTAAAGCCCCTTCGTTTGTTTTCGTGAATACCCCTTTTGGCGAAAAACGCATCCCCATCCCGGCTGAAGACGGCTATACTGCTCAATTTGAGCCCTGGTTTTGCCGGATCCTGCTCGAACTCGGCGCAGATCCGGTCGGCCTGGACCTGGGCAATTTAGACGGGGAGACCTTCGAGCACTACAAGGTCGATTTGGGTCAGCCGGGTGCGTTGAACTTTCTGCCCGACCGCTCATTTGATGCCGTTCACGACAGCCGCCTGTTTGGCTCTCCCGAATTTACCACGCAGTTTCCCAACCAGGCGGACCGCCTCAGAGTAGCCGCGGAAATCTGGAGACAGGAGCAGCGGTTGCTAATGCCAGAGGGGATTGTGATCCATTCGGACGCTGGCAACCTGGTGCGATAAACCCCAGGAGCATTGCCCATTCATTTTCCAGGGTAAGAACAAGCCAGTCAGGGTCATCACCAAATCGGTTACGCTATTTCAATTTCTGGATAACCATTTCGAAATGGTGGTTCACCTGTTCAGCCACCACATCGGCGGGCAGCGGGGTATAGCTGCCGTCGTAATTGTTCATCGTCCAGCCCCAAAACAGCACCAGGGCATTCTTTACCCGGCAGCTCGCATAGATATACAGGTCGGGCGGAAATTTAGCAACCTGTTCGGATTTGTACCACTGCGAGTGCTCATCAATCGAGGGGACCCGGGTAGGGATTCGACCGTTGCGATAATCTACGAACAAATCGAATGCTTCCGTCCCAATTTCGATATCGTCGCACACCGAACGACCGGGATCGACCTTTATGACTTCCCCCATCGTTTGCTGCATCGAGCTCGGCATGATCACGACAAAGGCCTGCTTGAGAAACTGGTCGCTGCGGCTCATTTGATACAAAAATTTCGCAGTATCCTCATCATCCGTAATGCCAACCCAATAAATTGTGCGCATGTAAATCCCGTCCTGCGCACCGGTTAGATCGTTCGAGCCGTGATAATCGAAGCTCGCCATCCCCAGGTTCTCCTTGGGTATCGGGAGCTGGTCGAAATAGGCCAAATTGCGCGCAACCTGGTTCTCGACCGGCAGGTAATCCGCGCCCAAATCTTCACCCCCTGGCAAGAACCTGGCAGCTGGAGGTTCGATCAGCGCTGGCGTCGGCGTTGGAGCGGGTGTCGGGGGGGCTTCTGGCGTGCTCGTCGCTAGAACGGGTGCCGGTGTGCTGCTGAGCGTGGGGACAGGCGGAATATCGAGAAGTTCTGCCGGTTTCCCACTGCAAGCAGTGAAGAACAGGATCTGGACACACACGCAGACCAGGGACAGGGGGAAATATCTTCGCATTAGTTTCCTCTATTGAGACAGCGAGTAAATTGAGGCTGGCCAGATGAGTTGGATAAAAGATAGGTTTCTTTCTCAAACAGCTGGGGCTATATTGTAATCAATATTGCCTTTGGTCGGAATACGAACTTGCTCTGCTTGAAGACAAAACATTGATAAAGAAAGCTCCGGCGTTCAGTAATTAGGACACTAAGTCCTAGGACTTGCGACGGATTCCATCCTTCTCAGGACCGGTTAACAGACCGGTCCTTTTCGTTCCTGAAATTCGTTCCGCGGCCCGATGTGCGCGGCTGTCGATGGCGATATGCTGGTATCAGCTTGATCGGTCCGCAGGAAATGAAAGGAGAACTCAAATGAACACAAATAACTACCGGAAAGTATCATCCGTAGGCAGCACCCTCCAGGCAGTGACCGTGCAGAATATGCTGGAAAATGCCGGGATCCCGGTCTCCCTGTCCAACTCGAGGATGGATGGCGGTCTCGATATTCTTACCCCGGAGGAATGGGTTTTCGAAGCGCAGATCCTGCTGAACCCCGAGCGCATGTCCGGTGAAATCTACCGGATTGGGCAGCAGGTTCGCCGGGTAGAGATTTGCGAACGGTAAGGATTTTTTGTCAAAAGCCGGAATTTCGAGACCTTTCGGGACAGGATGCAGAATTTCCGGCGAATTCCTGAATGAAATTTTAATAAAAGGGAGAGCTCGCATGTTTCAAGTAGAAGATGTAAAACTGCAACCCGTTGTTGAGGCCAGGCCGGCCGCCGCGCCTGCCCCGCTTCCAAAGACAGGTGCGCGCCTCGGCTATATCGATACCGTGCGCCTGGTGCTGACGATCCTGGTTATCATGGTTCACGCAGCCATCACGTATGGATCGGCTGGAAGCTGGATGTACACCGACCCGGCCCCAGATGATGAGACTACAGTGATCCTGCTGTCACTATTCTTGTTAGTCTGCCAGTCATTCTTTATGGCCCTGTTCTTCTTCTTCGCGGGATATTTCACCCCGGCCTCGTATGACCGCAAGAACACGCTTCGTTTTTGGAAAGACCGCCTGCTCCGCCTGGGCATCCCGCTGCTGGCTTACACCTTCTTCTTTGGCCGGATCCCCAATTATATCGACGCTGTCGCGAACGGTGGGGTGAGGTTATCTTTCTGGCAGTACATGCTGCAAACCTTCTGGGGTGAAGCTGACGCAGGCCCGACCTGGTTCTTGTTCGCCCTGCTGGGTTTCAGCGTAGGCTACACCCTCTGGCGGCTGGCATCGCGCTGGATCCGCCTGGACCTCTCCTGGACAGGGCGCCTTCCGGTCCCGGGCACAAAAACCTTGCTGGGCCTGGCAATGTTGATCGCCGCGGGGATGTTTGCGGTCAGCCAGTTCTCTCCGATCGTCGAGCCGGTCGAAGCGTTCGAAACCATCACGCTGATGGTGGCATTTTTCCCGGGATACATCCTCCTGTTTACCGCGGGGATCCTGGCCTACCGGAATGATTGGCTGGCCCGCCTGCCGGGGAAAACCCTCCGCTTCTGGTCCTGGTTATCCGCCGCGCTGGTGGTCATCCTCCCGTTGTATCTGATCCTGGGTGGAGCGACAGAGGAGAATACCTTCGATCTGTTCATGGGTGGTTTCAACCTGCGCTGCGTTGGGATGAGCCTGTGGTTTGGCCTGGCCTGCATCTCGTTGAGCATGACGCTTACCTTGTGGCTGCGCGACCGGAAGAAACCGGATGAGCGCATCGCCCGGTACGCCGGATCCAGGAACTACACCGTCTACCTGATCCACCCGCTGGTGTTGGTACCCCTAACTTTTGGAATGAGCTTCATCGCCCTCCACCCCCTGATGAAATTTGGACTGGCATCGCTGGCGACCGTAGCAGTGTGTTACCTGCTGGCAGGCGCCCTGCGCCGCATCCCTGGCGCCACGAAGATTTTTTAGGATAAGGAATCCAACCGGCAGCCCCCGGCTCCAGGTTGAGCCGGGGGCTGCCGGTTTGTATAAATGTAGTCATACTTTTGCACACCCTAATGGCGTAGGCTTGATTTTTCCTCATTTAAAGGATACCCGCTTCAGCTCTCGAACTGCCAGCGCGTGGCCCCGTTTGGCGCCGCGGTGGCAACTCCAAATGCGGTTACGGGCGTGACGACGTAGAGGATCCAGGGCGGCGGCCCGGCGCTGGGCGCGCTGTACTCGGCGGTGAGGGCGCCGTCGCTTACGCGCGCCGGCCAGCCCTGGGCGGCATAGCGCTGCGCCAGGCGCTGGAGTGTGTCTTCGTCGGTGACCCTGGCCGCCGTGCCCTCGATGACGAGGTCGAGGTTGGGGAGGGCCACCGAGAGGACGCAGGCCGGGTTCTGGGCCAGGTTGCGGCTCTTGCGGGTCTGGGGCCCGCTGGTGAAGTAGAGCTTTCCATCGACCCACAGCGCGCCCACGCCGGCAACGTGCGGCCGTCCGTCCGGGCGCACCGTGGCCAGCCAAAACGACTTCGCGGTGCCGGCCTCCAACTGTTCGACCGCGCGCGACCAGGGGATCGGCTCGTCACCGTAGATGTCGAGGTTCTTCTGGTTCATCGCATGCCTCCTGTGGCCATACTTGAATTCCAAAAAACTTAGAGACAAGGTTATTAAAAAACTGTCAATTAGTTACCAACATAATTGTAAATGCAAAATGTTTGTCCCTGTTTTCAAAATGAAACATCGACCTGCTGACAAAAAGCGTTTGATCGGTGCCAGTGCCGTTCACTTCTCGTTGGCGCTTCTCATTGAGCGCATGCGCATGCTGAGAAAAAGGATTGACCTATACTATCCACTTGTGCTAAACTTTGACCATGTGGACAAAAGATAAACCGATAGGTCAGAAACGCCCAACTTTCACCGAAGCCGCCCGACGGGCACAAGTCACTGAGTGCGCCATCGAGACCATTGCCGCGCTGGGGTATTCTCAGACATCGCTGGCTCAAATCGCCAAACGGGCAGGCATCAGCAAAG
>Ga0105104_10000171_pt1 | contig 47425 bp, 43 predicted proteins | sample PPLLaktember2015_3_FD_87034 | JGI IMG/M metagenome (GOLD analysis project Ga0105104, IMG submission 87034) | Freshwater sediment microbial communities from Prairie Pothole Lake near Jamestown, North Dakota, USA - PPLs Lake P7 Core (6) Depth... | ecosystem: Environmental > Aquatic > Freshwater >... | reverse complement strand
GGCGTTTTTTGATGAACACCTGAAGGGGGAGAGTGGGGATACATTGGAATCACTGGTTCATAAGTATCCGGAGCTGAAGCAGGTGGATTTGAAGTGAAGGCCCCCTCCCGTCCTCCCCAAATGCCGACGAGCACGGAATTTGGGGGAGGAGAATATAATGTAGGAATAAATATCTTTATTTTTGCCGAAGTTGAAATTGCCCCTCCCCCATTTGCGTCCCGCTGCTTTTCGCGGGGCGCAAATGGGGAGGCTCGGAGGGGGCCCATGCCACGCCAACAACGAAGTAATCCCAAGACAAAGCATAATGCAGTCAGGCTTAGAAAAGAGTCGACTCCTGCGAAAGGAAATTGTGGTCGCGGATCCGAAATGACCTGTTGGGAGTCACTTTTCGCAGGCAGCATGCCGTTGGAAACTATATTCCCGACTTCTGTTCACCAAAAGCAAAGCTGATCGTCGAGCTTGATGGAAGCCAGCATTTCGATCAAGCAGAATATGATGAAGAAAGAACCAAATATCTCGAAGCAAAAGGCTACCAGGTTCTTCGCTTCTGGAATAACCAGGTGTTGAACGACATCGAAGATGTCATCAAGACGATCGTGTTTGCGTTGGCGGCGCATCGGTAGGGGTGGATCATGATCCGCCCCTACCGATGCCGCCGTACGATACCCTGCTGCCAGGCGTAGACAGCCGCCTGGGTGCGGTCGTCCAGGTGGAGCTTCCGGAGGATGCTGCCGATATGGGTCTTGACTGTGCTCGCGCCGATGACCAGCGTCTCGGCGATCTCGGCATTGGACTTCCCTGCGGCGATCAGGCGCAGGACTTCGAATTCCCGCTCGGAGAGTTCGGTGAACGGGTTGACATCCTCCCTGCGCAAGCCCTGGAGCTCCTGCACGATGCGCGAGGCGACGCGTGAATCGAGCACTGCTTCGCCCTGGGCAGCCTTGCGGATGGCGGCGGCAAGCTCGTCGGGTTCCACATCCTTGAGCAGGTAGGAGATCGCTCCGGCCCGCACTGCCGGGAAGATGTATTCATCCTGATGATGAGAGGTGACCACGATAACCTGCGTCGCGGGCCGCAGCTTGCGGATCTGGCGCGTGGCGGCGATGCCATCGAGCTCGCCGGGCATCTCGAGATCCATCAGGACGACGTCGGGAGACGTCCCTTCGACGGCGGTCACGGCGGCTGCGCCCGAGTCGGCTTCGGCAACGACCTGGATATCGGCGAGCGTGTGCAAATAGGCGCGGACGCCCTGACGTACGATCTTGTGATCATCTACGAGGAGGACTTTGATTGGCATAGGAAAACCTTTTCACCACGAAGGACACGAAGGAACACGAAGGGTTTTATTTGGGTGGCCATTGCTGTAGGTTTGTGGACCGGTTCACCGGGGAGAAGACAAAAGAAAAACTCCGTGCTCTTATCATCCCCGCAGGGGACTGTGTTCTCCGTGGTGAAGGATTTGCGAGCCCAGTTTGTCAGTTTCAGTCAATTGTACTTCGGCGGTGATGGTCGTCCCTGCCGAGAGCTGTGACTCCACGTTGAGCGTCCCGCCGACTTCGGCGAGGCGGGACTTCATCCCGGTCAAGCCGTAGGAGGTGGGGAGAACGGCGTCCATCGCGAAGCCGCGGCCGTTGTCGGCGATGACCAGAGTCACTCGTTCGGGAGACATGCTGAGGTTGAGTCGGACAGTATCCGCTTCGGCGTGGCGGGCAATGTTGGAGAGCGATTCCTGCAGCACCCGGTAGAGCACCTGCTCCACATCCAGAGGCAGAGAGCGTTCGCCGCTGACGCTGGTTTGCGCGTCGATGCCGGTATGCTCCTGCCAGCGCTGCGCGTATTCCTTCAACGCCTGCACCAGACCCCTGCCCTGCAAGGCGGCCGGACGCAATTCTTCGATGATCAGCTTGAGCTCCTGCTGGGTTTCACGATTGAGCAGGAGCGCAGTGTCGACGTGTTCCGCGGCGGCTTTCGGGTCCGTCTCCAACAGGTTCTTTGCCGCGGTTAGCTGCATGCGCGCCGCGTAGGTCTGTTGCTTGACGGTATCGTGCAGGTCGCGGGCAAGACGGTTGCGCTCCTCCAGGCGGGCAAGCTCATCATTGGTGTGGAGCAGGGTCTGCAATTGTTCCGCCATGCCGTTCAGGTTGCGGGTCAGCTCGCCGATCTCATCTCCGGATGGGTCACGTGGTGAGACCGAGAAATCGCCCTTGCTCCAGGATTTTGAAGCGGCGGAAAGATCGACCAGGCGCCTGCGCAGCCCGCGCGTGACCAGCCAGCCAAAGACTGCGCCGACGGGCAGGGCGACGAGGAACATGATGAACATCGTCACCAGGAAAAAGGTCTGGTACAACTCGAGGTTGGTCGGCGTCGCGAACGCCACCGGCTTGATACGATAGATCACGATGGCGTTGACAGGGTCGTTGTCACTCTTGCGGAGAGGAAACGCCACCATGCGAGTCCCATCGGGGTAGGCGATGCTCTGGGCGTAATAGTCCTTGCTACCGGTGAGGGCCGCGTCGAGGATCGATTCAATGCCCACGCCAATCGCCGCGCGCGGCTGGAAGGGTTTCCCGATCGAACGCGGGTTCTCCGGGGGAACGGCGGCGATGAGATTCAGATCGGGGTCGAGCACGTAAATCGGTTGAGTTTTTTCAATGAGCGTGTTGGCATAGTCGAGGCTCTCACGCACCGTATAAGATTGAAAATCACTCCAGACAAAGCCGGTTTGCTGGACGCGCTCGAGCCATTCCTGCAGCGCCTGCGGATCCTCCAGCAAATAGGGGATGTTGTCCTGGAAGCCCGTTTTGGACCAATAGTAGCTGTCATATGTGCGGCGGCTGTTCTGGTTCTCGAAGTAGATGGCAATGCCGATCAGCAGCATTGCGAGCACAATGACCGTCCCGGCGGTGACAACCGCGTAGGACAGGGTCAGTTTCCATTGAAGGCGACGGAAGAATTTGAACATGGTATTATCTCGCAGAGGCGGGGTCTCCCCGCCCGGATCATCACGAAAGGCACGGGGGCACGAGGACCGTGCCCCTACCTGCGATCACGAACGCACACATCATCGCTCATAAGCAATGGACCGATGCTGGTTAATAGGAACGGGACCGTAAGAATGATAACGATTAAAGAGATCATTTTAACTCCTTGAGGCTCCGAAGTATAGGAGACTGTCCATGATTGCGGCTCAGCCTTGCGAATGATTGCGGGTCAGACTGGAGGATGAAAATAAGAAGGTTGGGACGAAGAGGCCTGACAGATCTTACCGCAGCGCGAGACAGTCGCAACGTATGCATGGAGGATCACGCGGGTCGGGAACGGTCTCACGGACGTGTGCCCGTTAGGGTAGACCTGTCAGGTCTGAATGCAAGGCTACCGGTTTACCAGGCGCAGGCTGCCTGCACCCATTTCGATAGTAATGTTAAGCTGGCTGCCACTGCCGTCGTTCACGTAATGGCCGCTCTCGGTCGCCCAGGCATCATGGACATACACACTCGCAAGTCCGTCAACCAGGAAGACCTCGGCAGAAACACCGGCGGGCACGACGACCGTTACGTCGCTTAGCCCAGCCTTGATGCTGACATCCGCATCCCGTTGGAGATCGCCTGAGAAGTCGAAGGTGTAATCACCGGCGCCGCCTTCAAAGGTCATTTGTGCGAAGTCCGCGTTGGCCAGGCCCAGGAACCTGACATCGGACAGGCCGGTCTCATAGTTCAGGCTCTGCATCTGTTCGGGGTTCAAGGTATCGAAGCGGACCTCGACGTCACTGGCGCCGGCCTCGACATCCAGTCGTTGGAGAGGCAGTCCACTCAGGTCCAGGGTGGCATCGCAGGCAGCCGCCCGCAGGCGAAGGTTCATGGGGACAGTGCCCAATTTGACGTTCCAAACATTGACCACCTCTCCCCTGGGGAAACTGCGGACGGTGTACGCCTGTTCGCCCTGCGAAACGGTCAATGAATGCTCGCGGCTTTTGATGACGGGCTTCCACTCCGCTAGGTTATAGCGCACTTCGCCCTCGAGCAGGGATTGCGCACCACCGGCGAGATGGAGTTCACCGACCGCCATAGACAGGTTCACACCCTGCACGGCATCCGTCGCGGGGAGGGGCTTGTCCAGCGTGAACGTCCTGGTCGATCCCGTGTCGGTCGCTGGGACCTGGATCAAGCCAGGAGCGCAGGCTGGTAAGACTGCAATAAACAGGACCAGAATAAGGATGGGAAATAATTTGGTTTTCATGTGTATCTTTCTCCGTTATTTGAATTGATTGCCATAGGATACAGCTTCCGCTTCCCAATGTAATGAGGCAGCCATCCCCTGTCACATGGGAAAGTTATCGGAACGCTTTCCCGGATCTCCCGGGAACATACTCCTGTGGCTCCATCCATCAACGAAAAGTTGTGCCTGTCCATGCAAACGAACCGCTTCAAAGCGAAGCGGCTGCGTCAGAGAATAGTCCGGCACTGACTACCTTATACTGAATATGTCAGCATGAAAAAGTAAGCTGCCTCATCGCCCCGCTGTTTTCTGCTTACGTTTTTTTCTCCCCAGCCTCATCAGCTTCTCGATCCAGGCAACGAATGGTTCCGGAGGCAGATAATCCAGCAGCGTCCAACTCTGCAGGGCGCGCCCGGTCAGAATTGCATTGGCGGCTTCGATGCCAGTCAGGCAGGCGCGCTCCAGAAAGAATGCCGGGGCGGGATGCCTGACCCAATCCCCTGCACAAAACAGATTCTTCCATGGCGTTTCGATGCCGAGATGTTTTTCTTTAGGACCCACAGCCGGCAGGGTATGCGTCTCGGGGTTGCGCTGCAGATGCTGCCCGATGCGATGGTCACGCAGTGCGGGCCAGGCCTGGCTCACATCCTGGATCGCCCGCGCCAGCAGGACGGCATCGGGCTGTGCCAGCGTCTCGGGCGGACCATAGACATGCACCTCGAGCGCACTGCCGTTCGTCTCGCGCCCCCAGCGGCGGAACGAGTTGGAAATGCGGTCCAGCCAGAAGTAGTTATGGACGGTGAAGTCGCCGGTGAAGATGCCGGCCTCCGCAGTCCGCGGCGGCTGGACGTCGAACCACAGGCGGATGACCGCGTTCGACAATGCCCGGGGGAAAAACAATTCGTCGACGCTTTCGCCAAAGCTCGCGCATAAAATTTTCCTGGCGTTATTTGGATCGGTCGCCAGGATGACCTCGCTCGCCAGAGCGGACTCCTCGCCCTGGGCTGTCTCCCACGTCACGCGCCATGCTTCGCCCTCTCTGGCGACCCGTTTCACATGTGACCCGAGCTGGAGGCTGCCTCCGAGTTGCTCCACCCGCGCTGCGAGCGGTTCGCAAATGCTTGTTCCGCCGTCCTCGGGCAGATAGGAGAACATCCAGGCGTCGCGGCGGAGGAGGGTGTAGAAACGCAGGAAGGCGATGAACCCCGAGATGGGCACAGAGTCAGGATGGGAGGCGAGTCCGTTGCGGGCGAGACCGAGGAAGAATGACTTGAGCGCCGGCGACCACTTTCTCGTCATGCTGCCCAGCGTCATTCCTTCCATGGGCTGGTTCTCTGCAAAGGGATCGATCCCCACCGCCATCACCAGTCCCGCCCAGACGTTGAACAGCGATGCCCAATCGCGCAGGTCGAGCATCCACAGGAATTTTCCACGCAGGAACAACTGTAAATAATGGAGAGGCGGCGGGAGGAAGGAACGACGGATCGCAGAACCGGCAGGCGCCATGCCTATGAATGTCCCGGCTTTGTAGATCCAGTTCTCCTCCTGGGCAGGGACGAAGACCGGGCGCAGGTTGTGGCGCGCCAGCATGGCTTGCAGGTTGCGATACTGCGACCAGACGCCGTGCATGCCGTGGTCCAATCGGAATGAATATCCAGCGACCTGGATCGTTTCCCCGCCTGCGAGCCGGCCGCCGATAAATGTTTCATTGGCTTCGAGGATCAATGGGTGCAGGCCGCGTTCGGCGAGGTGCAGCCCCGCGCTCAAGCCTGCCATGCCTCCACCGATGATGATAACGTCAGGGTTGCTCATTGAAAACTATTTCCAACCACGGATACCCTGAAGGGTACGATGTGAACGCGGATAAACACTGTTGTTGATAAACAATTTAAAAGAATTATCTGCGTTCATCTGTGTTTATCCGTGGTGAAAATCATCCTGGAGCATACGCACCCGGGTCTGTGCCGCGGAGTTTTTCGGTCAAGTACTCGAAGGGATGCGCCTGCATCAGCGAGGGTTCCATGTAGCATTGCTGGAAGCAGGACACGCAGGAGGTGGGCACCTCTCCATACGTTTTGATCGCGATCTTCCAGGCTTCGTCCCACGTCTGCACGTCGCGCAAATTGACGGCGCGTCCGCCCTGTTCACCGCCCGCTTTTTCCATGGGCCGGCAGGGATACGCCAGCCAGCCCTCGGGCAGGATGCGCGGCACGAGGGTCGGGTAACACTCGTAAGGGATTTGATCGAGCAGGACCTTGAAGTAGGAAAAGCTTCCGAAGACCGGCGCACCTTCTTTCTTGAGCTGAATGACCTTTTCAATGAAGGCTCGATAGTCGGGCGAGGTGACCAGCTCATAGCGCGGCAGGTTGTTCACCGACTGCGGCGAGAATGAAATTTGGACGTCGTTCTCGATGCAGAACCTCAGCAATTTGTCCATGCCCGGCAGGGTCTCGGGGGTAATGACGGCGTTGAGGATCAATCTGAAGTGGTGAGTCGTTTGCAGCGAGGCGGCTGCGCGCACGTTGGCGATGACCGTCTCGGCATATACATCGGGCACGCTGACATTGTGCAAGGCTGCGGGGTCAAGTGAGTCGAGGCTGACGATGAGGCGGTCAAGATTTTTTACCACGGAGTTCACGGAGCTTTTATGAGGGCTTTTCTCCGTGCGCGCTATGGTGAGACCCTTTTCGACCCTATCCGAAAGTAACGTTCCATTTGTAATCAAACTAATCTCACGGAATTTCAGGTCGTGCCGCGCGTACGCCAGGAGCTCCGAAAGCTGAGGGGACATCAACGGCTCGCCGCCGGTCAGCCACAGGCGGTCCATGCCCGTGCGGATGACCTGCAGGATCCGTTTTGCATCCTCCAGGGCCGGAGCGGGTGTCACCTGCTGGTTACGCCGCGAGCCAAAGTCCTCGCAGTAGGTGCAGTTGAGATTGCATTGCATGGTCACATAATAAACAGCAAGACGCGGCGAGAGTGTGAAGTCGCCGCGCTTCAATCTCAGCAGGTTTCGCAGGTACGTGAACATCGAATGGATTATAAGACAGGCATCGCGGGGATGCGTTTGCATTTCAGTTATGACCGCCCCGCATGCCATCTGCCGGGGATGGCGGCTCAGGAGTGTGTTCCGTACCGGACCTTCGGGTGAGTACATCCTTTGAAAAATCACCCGGCAGAGGGATGAAATTTGTGGGATAATCAATGTATCTAAACCCTATCTTATTCGTCATGTAATATACGATTTATCGGTTTCGAAGGGAGATAGTATTATGAGTAAACTGACAGAAAGAGGACAGGCTCTGATCCTGATCGCCTTCGCAGCCATTGGGCTGTTCGCCTTCGCCGCATTGGCAATTGACGGCAGCCGGCAATTTTCCAACAAGCGCAATGCGCAAAATGCCGCGGATACGGCCGTACTCGCCGCGGCACTGACACAGGTACGAACAGGCAGCTTTACGGCGGCGGCCACGGCCGCTCTGGACCGTGCCAAAAGCAATGGGTATGACGACCTTGCTCCAGAGACCGTAGTGATGGTTAATCTCTGCAGTGATGCAGGCGTTACCTGCGAGGGCCTGCCAACCACAGCAGTAAAGTCAGAGTACATTCGCGTCCGGATCGTTACCGAAATCCCAACCACGTTTGCGCGCGTGCTCGGCAGGAACACCATGCAGAGTGCGGCGGAAGCCATTGCTCACGTGCAGGGCAGTTCCTCACCCTCCACGGGTTCATCGTTCAATGGCGCGGCAATGGTGGCGACCAAAGGCGGGAACTACGATCAGTGCTTTTTGATGAACGGTGGCGCCGATCTGTATACCCATGACAGTGGGATTTACGTGAACTGCAGCGGCAGCCAGGCCGGGTTCATGAACGGTGGCGCCACATTGGATATGGATGTCAACGGTCAAATCGTTGGCTGTTATGCCTATAACGGCGGCGCCGTATTCGATCCCATCACCTGTGGCGTCAATGGCGGCGTATCCCAGATTTTTGATGCCAGCACCTTCGCAAGTGTACCGACCATGCCAACTCCACCCAGCTCCAACTGTAGTTCACCCGGGGGACAATCAGGTGGTACCATGACTCCAGGCTACTTCCCTAACAGTGTTACAGTCATTCAAAATACGACCATGGATTCCGGCACATATTGCTTTCGATCAGGCTTCAACGTGACCGGTACAAGTACCTTGAGCGGACCGGCCGGCACAGTGACGATCGTTATGGAAGACAGCGGCACCAGTTTCAATCTCGGTAATAGCAACTTCACCTTTAATGACCTCGAGATCTTTACCATCGATGGCAGCTTTCAGGTAAACGGCACAGGCGTTCTGACTGCCAACCGCCTGCGCTTTTATTCATCAGGCTCGGGCACTTTCACGATCAACGGGAATGGTGGCGTCAGTTCGGACAATGCCTATATTTATCTGCACCGAGGTTATCCGAGCTGGAACGGTGGCAGCATTGTCGATCTGCACGCGGCTCCCCAGGGTGATCCAGAGGGCGTCGGCGGCTTGATGATCCACATGCCCTGGGAGAACACCTCGGATGTGACGATCAACGGCGGCTCGACCATCGACATCGTCGGCACCTTTCTGATGCCCCATTCCAGGGTTACCTTCAACGGTGGAACAAATTTCGAACTCCACAGTCAGGTGATCGGGTACGAATACATCGTCAATGGCGGCGGTGCCATTGATATCTATTACATTGCCCAGGAGAATTACCAGCCACCGAACCTGGGCAACCCAGCCATCCAACTGACCAAATAGTTTCTCCAAAAAGGAAAGCTATCAACCTGACCCTTTAAGTCTGAAAAAGGCAACTCGAGGTGCATGGCACCCGGGTTGCCTTTTTTGTTTTTAATTTGTTGTTTTGCAGCAGTTAATGGGGAATATTCAATAAGATAAATAAACTCAAAATTGAAGTAAATGCCTTGCGCTTTTTTTTTATGTGCTTACAATATTGAATTGAAAAAACCGACCTATCAAGTTTGTATGGGGAGGGACGTACCTTGACTCTTCTCTATGCGTCACATATGGGATTATCATATTCAATCATAACCTGTAGTCATCGTTTCGTTTTTTCATTCAGTAAGGAGATGCCATCATGATTTATAAAACCAAACACGAGAAGGGCCAGGCGCTGATCCTGATCGCCTTTGCAGCCATTGGGCTTTTTGCCTTCGCTGCATTGGCAATCGACGGCAGCCGCCAATTTTCCAACAAGCGCAATGCGCAAAATGCCGCAGACACCGCCGCACTCACCGCGGCCCTGAAGTACATCAGAACGGGTGACCTGGCCGCCGCGAAACTGGAGGCGGAAGCGCGTGTCAAAAGCAATGGGTATGTTCATGCACCGAGCGGAGCTGAACCGACCTGGGTGCTGATCAATCTGTGCAGTGACCAGGATAAAGATATGTACACGGGAGCCTTGCTTACCGAAACAGTTGGAGGAGTAACAAAGCCGAAGCTGGTGGATTGCCCTGGCTTGCCAACAACAGGTGCGGTGCGCTCAGAGTACATTCGGGTCCGGATCGTGACCACCATCCCGACCACCTTTGGGCGCGTGATCGGCAGGCAGACCATGATGAGCGCTGCCGAGGCAATCACGCGCGTACACGGCAGTTCCACAGCCTCCACCAGTTCAGGGTTCGACGGCGCAGCCATGGTGTCGACCAAGGGCGGGAACAACCCCAATTGCTTTTTGATGAACGGCGGCGCCGATCTCGAAACGCACGACAGCGCAATTTCCATTAACTGCAGCAGCAACCAGGCCGCGTTCATAAATGGTGGCGCTAAATTGACCATGGATGGAGCGGGCGATATTGTTGGCTGCTATGCTTATAATGGCGGCGCTTCATTTAGCCCCAACCCACCATTTGACTGTCCTTCCCCTGCTGGTGTATCCAAAGTTTATGATGAAAACACCTTTGCAAGCGTGCCAACCATGCCGAATCCGCCCAGTTGCAGCGAACCAGGACACCAAACCGCAACCACCCTTTCTAAAGGTTACTTCAATAGCAATGTTACGATCAATAATGACACTGTCATGGGGGAAGGTGTGTACTGCTTCAACGCAGGGATTAACGTCAACGGTCATAGCAAGTTAAGCGGACCGACCGGCCGAGTGCAACTGGTGATGGGGAACAACGACTTCAATTTGGGTACGACCGAATTCGTCTTCAACAATCTCGAGGTCTATACGGTCAACGGCAGCCTTCGGACGAACGGCAACGGTGGTTTGACCACTATCGATCCCGACAACCGTCTGCGTTTTTACTCATCGGGCACGGGCAATTTTCAAGTCAATGGAAACGGCTGGTTGAGGTCGGAAGATGCCTATATTTACCTGAAGGGTGGGGAAATCACCTGGAATGGTAATTCAAAGATCGATCTGCACGCTGCGAAAGCGGACGACCCGGAAGGCATCGGCGGCTTGTTGGTCCACATGCCCTGGTCGAACCAGACCCCCATTAAATTCAATGGAGGCTCGGACATCCATTTGACGGGCACCTGCCTGATGCCCCACTCGCATGTGACGTTCAACGGTGGAGTCAACTTCGAACTTCATAGTCAGATCATCGGCTACGAATATATTGTCAACGGTGGTGGCACGGTCGATATCTATTATGTCGCCGAAGAGAATTACAATCCGCCCACTCTCTCGGACCCGACGATCGAATTCACAAAGTAATTTCATGGTTATAAAGCAGCTTTCAAAAAAGCTGCTTTAAGTTTTGCGCGACTGAACATTTTTTTCAGACGCGCGAAACCTGATTGCCTTATTCAATTTTTTTTGAGGACAAAAGGAGAATATAAGATGTCCCAGCAAACAAGAGCAATTTTTCTTTTTTTGACCATCGTCGCCGTAATGCTTGTCAGTGCCGTAGGCACGACCAGCGTGTATGCAGACGATGGGACTCCGCCCCCGTCTCCAACCGAGGCGGTCGAGGTGGACCCTTCCAGCGGTGGTGAAACAGAGCCTGCTCCCACAGAGCCGGCTGTGGAACCTCCCGCCGGGGAAGGCGAACCGGTCGCCACAGAAGCTCCAGTCACAGAGCCCGTTGCTACGGAACCGCCTGTCACAGAGCCCGTTGCCACGGAACCTCCTGTCACGGAGCCTCCTGCAGAGCCTGCCCCCACGGAGGCGCCCGCCGTAGAGGAACAGCAGCCGGCTGTGACGGAAGAGATCACCATCCTGGAGCAAGTGCCAGACGATACAACCGTGACCGTTCTGAATGCGGAAGGGGAAACACAGCCGCTGACCACGCAGGAAAGTGTCGATGCAATCCTGACCGGCGACCCAATCTGGTGCCCGGTAGTGAATGGCATCCCCACCCCTCCTGGTGGAGCGGGCTGTACGCAAGAGTTCCCCAGCTTCACCGAACTGCTGACCTTCCTGGAAGCCAACCAAAACGAGTTGGATTACCGGCAGGCTGGCACGATCTATGTCGAAATGGGTACGTACCAGGGCAACGAGTCGAGTATTGATTTCAACACGTACAACTTCGATACCTTCAAGACTTATGATCTGACGGTTCAGGGCGGTTGGAACACGGCGGACAACACTACTTCGGCCACCACCAACTTCAACGTCCCGATCACCATCGGCTCAAACACAAATCTCTGGATCGGCTCACTGACCATCAACAACATTAGCATCAGCAATGTCTATAATCAGACCGGTCTCACGTTGCATTCCGATGAACATGTGACTCTCAACAATGTGGAGATCACAAAATCCCTCAACGGCGCGGACCTGAACGCGACTTACGATGTTTCCATCGAAAACTCAAAGTTCCTTAATAATAAGAAGGGCGGCGCCAAGATCAAGGCTGGCGGACTGGTTCAAATCATCAACTCCTCGTTCAATAACAATGGCAGTTACGGGGTGGAGATCGACAACGAGGATGAAGTCTTTCTCGATCTTGTCAGCGCCAGCGACAACAAGGGCTTTGGAGCAGACATTGCCTCCACTGGCTTTGTCGCAGTGCGGAACAGCGTTTTCTCGGGGAATGTGTCCTACTCCGGCGGCTGCTCGCATATCGCCAAGGGCGGCTACGGTTTGCAGATCGTTACCAGCGACGGAGCCAATTTGAAAAACGTGACCGCCGAGAAGAATTATTTCTTCGGCGCCCACGTGGAAGCCGTCAAGGTGGATGTCCTGAACAGTGTCTTCAACAAGAACCTGAAGGGCTATGGAATCGAAGTGTTGGGCACGGGCAACGTCAAGTTCGATAATGTTCAAGCCAACGAGAACTACCTCTTCGGTGCCCATGTGGGAGCTATCAATGCGAAAATCCTGAACAGCTCCTTCAACATGAACGGTTCCGGCTCACTGAGCAATCCGACGGGCTATGGACTCGAAGTGCTGAGCACGGGCACGGAGGTAACTCTGGAGAATGTCCATGCCGATAAGAACCAGCTCTTCGGCGCGAACATCACGGCAGGAGACGGCGCCGTCGTAACCATCAAGAAAAGTTTCTTCGATGGGAACAAGTCGTACTACAAATCCTGCAACGGTGGGAAGAACGCCCAAGGCAGCGACCTGAATAAGGCCCCAACCTGCAGTGGTAATGACTATAACTGTAAAGTAACCTATCATGGATATGGGTTGCAGGTTGTCACAACCGGCACCGTCCTCCTGGATACAGTGTCCGCCAGTGAGAATTATGTCTTTGGCGCTCTCCTGAAAGGTTCCTATGTTTCCATCTCCGGCGGCACCTTCAACACCAACGGAACCAGCGACAGCAAAGCCACGGAAGTTGGCAAGGGCCTGGAGATCATAAGCACCGGCGGCTCTTCTCTCGCCAACGTCACCACCAATAACAATCAGTTCTTTGGCACGAAGATCCAGGACACCGGTTTCGTAGTCATCAGCAACGGCTTCTTCACCGGAAACCGATCTGGTCTCGAGGTTGTTACAGACAGCGGTATCCTTCTGACGGGCGTGGAAGCGAAGAACAACGATCTGTTCGGAGCTCATTTGGATGGCAACGGTGTACAGATCAGCGGCTTCCCCCAGGAAGATGGCAGCAGCCTGCCCAGTCTCTTCACGAACAACAAAGACGGATTACAGATCGAAAGCGAGGGAGTTGTCCTGCTCAACGCGGTTACCGCAAATGACAACAAAGTCTCTGGTGCAACCATTACAGCCAAAGGCAATGTTTCCATCAATAACAGCTACTTCTCTGGAAACTTTTCCTACAGTTCCTCCTGCAAGGGCAAGACCTATTCCGGTTATGGGCTGAACGTTGTCTCAGACAATGTGGTCAGCCTGAACAATGTAACTGCCAATAAGAACTATCTCTACGGCGCTTACGTAAAAGGATTGCAGGTGTTCATCTTTGGCACGACCAAGGTGGAGGAGGACGGCACCATCACCTACACTACCAGCTTTAGCAACAATGGTACGTCAAACCGGTCAGATCATATCGGCCAGGGGCTGGAGGTTGTAAGTGCGGGTGATGTTACGCTCTCCACGATAGCAGCCAACGGCAATCAACTCTTTGGCGCAAAGGTCGACGCTGGCGGTTATGTGTCTGTTACCAACAGCACCTTCAATGGAAACTATTCGTACTACAAATCCTGCAGCAGCTGGAAGAACTCTCAAAGCGGCGATCTGAATAAAGCCCCAACCTGCAGTGGTGGACAACAATGCGCGACCATCTATGATGGATACGGCATCCAGGTCTTTACGACCGGCAATATCCACATGGGTGATGTGACTGCCAATAAAAACTATCTCTTTGGCGCAAAACTTGAAGGGGCAGATGTAGAAATCTTTAACAGCACGTTTAGTTTCAATGCCTCGCCGACGGAGACGGGCAAGACCCCGACCGGCAGAGGGCTCGAAGTGAAAAGCACAGGCGACACATTGCTCGAAGGCGTGGAAGCCAGTGATAACCAGTTGTTCGGAGCAACCATCGATGCAGGCGGCCAGGTGGAGATCACTGCCAGCATCTTTTCAAGGAATAAGTACGTCATTTCCAGCTCCTGCAAGGGAAACAAGACTGCCGGCTATGGCTTGAAAGTCATCGCGCTAAACCCTGATCCTGAATTGCTCATCACCAGCCTCGACGGCGTGGAAGCGATCGGCAATGGAGCGGAAGGCGCCATCCTTCAGAGTTCGTCGGTGTCTGTCGAGAACAGCCAGTTCGAAAACAATGGCGCCAGCGGTCTCAGCATCATCGCCAGCGGCCCTGTCACATTGAAGAGCTTACAGGCCAACGGGAACAAAGTTAACGGCGTGGATGTCAAAGGTGTTTGCACCAACAGTGTCACCGTGACGGGTGGTGAGTTTGTCGGGAACAGCAAATATGGGATCAAAATCGTGGATGCCGCTTATACCCTGGAGGATTCGCCGGCATTTAGCAACAACGGTTCCGGCAACGTCTTCCAAAGCGGATGCATCACCACACCCGATACCGACGATACTGACTCCTCTGACAGCAGCAACTCCGATCAGGGACAGTGGAACTGGTACTGGTACTGGTATTCACACAGTTGGCATGGACATCATCATCATTAGGATGCAGGAATAGAATAAGGATCGTCAGATATTGATCCCTGTCTAGCCACATTAGATGCTAAAATTGAGGAGCAGCTTTGGCTGTTCCTCAATTTTTTATGGAAGGTCACATGAAACAATATTCTCAACTCATCGTAGGTCTGGCACTTGCTCTTTTTGTCCTCTTATCCGCCTGTGGAACGAACATCCCGGTTGCTGGCAGCACTCCCAGTGCAACAGCTGTTCCTGCTACCAACACGCCTGATCCATGTGCGCCCGAAAATCTCGAAGCAGAAGTCAACAAAGTTCACAAATCCATGCGTGAATTCGACGATGCCTCCTCCCTGGCTGCCAGCCGGCCGCCCGAGCAGCTCGCCGAAGCCATTGCCGAACTGCAGCAGATCCGCCGGGATGCGGAGGATCAGTTCACTCCTATCTGCCTGGGAGATCTCAGGACATACCAGGTCGCGCATATGAACACAGTCATCAACACTCTGATAGCTTTCATGGGCGGACAGGAACAGGAGGTTGTCAATCAGGGGATCGCTCTGGCGCGGGAACAGCATGATCAATACACGCTCGAGCTGGCGCGGATCCTGGGGCTCACCATCGAAGCTGCCACGGTCATTCCGCTCATGACAGATACCCCAACCCCCTAATCTCCGATTTGTAATTGCATAGGCTAAAAGTTTGGAATGCCGGACCTTTCAGGTCCGGCATTCCATTTTTTTGCTAGGCGCTCCGCGCAGAATATTGCGATCCTTGCCGCCGCATTTACGCAGGCTTCCAGCACCTGCCGCCCCGTTCGAAACTCAGCGATTCCCCCAAAAGTACTAGGTCAACCCTGTAACCTTTTGGTTGTTGACTTTGATATTCCTAATCTGTATAATCAGGCAATATTAGTCTCATATAGGGATTTTTATTGTATTAGGAAGGAGGATCTATGACAGGTAAAACGCGCTCATCTCTTCTCTCACTGGCAATCATCGCGGTTTTGATTTTTGGGGCGCTGAGCCCAACCACTGCATATGCGGATGATGGGACACCACCGGATAGCCCCCCCACTGAGGCGACCGAGGCCTGTACGCCGGGCGGTGAATGTCCTTCCGGAGAAGAAGCTACTGAGACAACCAGCCTTCCCACGGAAGCGCCTGTGGAAGTAGCAACCAGTGTTCCCGAGGAAGCAACTGCAGAGCCCACAAATATCCCTGAGGAACCGACTGCAGAACCAACGAGCATTCCCGAGGAAGCAACCGTAGAAGCTGGCAGTGAAGAGACTACCGATCCGCAACCGACCGAAGAGGCTGCTCCCGTTGTGGAAGAGGCGGCCCCGGAGTCAAGCATCCTGGAAGAGCTGCCTGATAATACAACGGTCACCGTTTTGGATGCAGAGGGCCAGGCACAGCCACTGGTGACGCAGGAGGCGGCGGATGCCATTGCCGAAAACGACCCGATCTGGTGCCCGCAGGGGCAAACTCCTACTCCTGGCGCAAATGGCTGTACACCCTCATTTAACAGTATTAAAGCCTTGTTGACTTTCCTCTCAGGGAATGCAGCTTATCAGGGCGCTGGTACCATCTACATCCAGGAAGGAGTATACATCAGTGGTGGAGTGAATGACTTTAACTCTCCCGACTATGATTTAAGCAACATCAACAATTCCGATCTCACGCTAACGGGCGGCTGGAATCCCACTACCAATACCCTGGATGGTACAAGCACATTTAGAATTCCGATCCTCATTGGCACAGACACCAATCCATGGGGCGGCTCGATCACCATTAATAACATCACCATCGACAAAAGCGAGGGAACCAGTCTGGTACTCCATTCGGTTGGGGATATCAAGTTATCGAACGTCAATATCACAAATGCACATGATAATGGATCCGGAGCGGAACTTAATGCCGGCGGGAATGTGAATATAGAGAACTCGACATTTGTCCGCAATCAGAAGGCCGGCGCCATCGTCAGAGCTGCAGGGAATGTATCCATTGCCAATAGTTCATTCAGCAACCCCGTCAGCGGGCGGGCACAGGATGTCGGTTTGGACATCGTGAATGGCGGCTCCGTCTCTCTGGCCGAGGTAGTGGCGAATGGAAACCGCGAAGTGGGTGCAAACATCAATTCAGGTGGTCAAGTTACGATTGCCAATAGTTTCTTCTCCGGGACCAAAGCCTTTGTAGGTACCGGACCTTCCAGCGGATTCAAGGGCTATGGCCTGCAAATTGTTACACCCGATACCATTACTCTTGCCAGCGTGACGGCCAACGACAATTTCCTGTGGGGCGCCTCCCTCCAGGCGGGTGGCAGTGTGCTCATTACGGATGCCATTTTTAATGCCAACACGACCGCAGATCCCCACTTTATCGACGATACCGGCCTGCTAATTACCAGCGGCGGAACTGTCACCCTGAACAATGTCCAGGCCAATGACAATCGTCTGATCGGCGCGACCATCGAAGCTGCCGGCGACGTGAGGATCAACAACAGCACGTTCAACAACAACAATGGCGTGACGTTTGGCGCCGGCGGAACACCGACATTCCATGGGTACGGACTGCAGGTGATTACGCAGGGCGGCATTTTCCTGAATACAGTAAGTGCCTCCAATAACACCCTCTTCGGCGCCCGCCTGGATGCCGGTCAGGATGTGTTTGTTTTTGGCAGCAACTTCAGTAACCAGACGTCAGGCTCCGCGACCGACCAAACGGGCAGAGGCCTGGAAGTCATCAGCGCCGGGAATGTCTTCATCTCCGGTGTGGTGCTGGATAGCAATCAGACGTTTGGCGCAAGCATACAGGCCGACGGCGATATTTTCCTGGACCTGGTCACAGCGACCAACAATGGCTCGGATGGTGTAGTTGCGCAAGGCAGTTGTACGACGGTCTTCCTGACCGGTGGAAACTACTCGAATAATGGTGGATATGGTCTGAGCATTACCAATGCTGCACTCAACCAGAGCGTTGCGCCCGTATTTGCCAATAACGGCGCCGGTGACATTTTCGAGGATCCGGGTACCTGTGTCTTCCCCAGCCCGGTACCGGTAACAGTAACCACGGGAACGGGCAATACAGGAACAGGCAGCGGTGCTATATTTGCTGTGCAAGCCGGTTTGCAGCAGAAAGCCAATCTAAGCATCGGCAATGGGAGAGGCGGCTCCGTCCCAGGCCTGGGCGCCAAGAATCTGAGTCTCAATAGTTTCATGGCCACCCGAACCATCAACGGTGGCAGCCTTCTCAGCATCTTCATGGGTCAATACGTTTATATGTATTCCAACTCGGGAGTGCTGTATATCGTTGCGTTCTCACCGGCATCGCAGAGCCTTGCCATGGATGTGCCGTAAGCTGACTCTCTGCTAGCTTCTGCATTTTCTCTGCTAAAATTGAGGAACGGTTATGCCGTTCCTCAATTTTTATTAAGCAAGCCGTGCAAAGAATTTTGTATGCCATTCTGAGAGTCGTTTTAGCTGGTCAACAAAGTACACTGCATTCTGCCAGTGTGAAATCAATCCAATATAAACCGAGGCAAATCTTTATGCGACCTGATTGGGACTCCTACTTCATGAAAATCGCCTATGCTGTTTCGGAGCGCAGCACCTGTGACCGCGCCTTCGTGGGCTGCGTACTGGTCCTGGAGAAACGCATCCTGACCACTGGCTTCAACGGCTCGCCTGCCGGCCAGGCACACTGCGATGAGATCGGTCATTTGATCGTGGATGGACACTGTGTCCGCACGATCCATGCCGAGACCAACGCCATCATCCAGGCGGCCCTGCACGGCGTATCGACCAAGGGCGCGACCTGCTATGTCACACACCTGCCCTGCATCAACTGCACAAAGGTACTGATCAACGCCGGCATTTCCCGGATTGTGTATAGCGTTGCCTATCGCACGGATGAAAACGCCATGAACTTCCTGAAAACCGCCAAGATCGAAGTGACTCAAAAGGAGTTCGCAGCGGTTCCCTAAAGAGATAGGAATGCTTTCATACAAAAAGCCGCACCTGTAAAGGGCGCGGCTTTTTCTTTTCGGGAATCAGGCTCATTCACCGGGGATCATGATCCATAGCAGGAAGTAGATCAGCAGTCCCGGCACACCGCCAGGGATGAAGGCAATGATCATCGCCAGACGGAACCAGAAGGCGCTGATGCCAAAGAATTCGGAAAGCCCGCCGCAGACACCTGCCAGCATGCGATTCCTGCGTGAACGGCGCAAAACCCGACTTTGATTTGTAGTCATTATACATCTCCTCTTTACTAATGCTAATTTCAATTCTATGTACGCAGGAGATTTACAAAAGTCGCACAGGCAAAGTTACGCATTCCGTACATACTGCTCGAACCAGGCAATCGTCCGCTCCCAGGCATCCCGGGCGGCTTCGGCGTTATAACGGGACCCGGTGTCGTTGTGGAAAGCATGGTCGGCGCCGGGATAGATCACCTTTTCGTAGATCTTGTCATTCTCCAGCATCGCCTGTTCGATCGCAGGAATGCTTGAATTGATGCGCGAGTCCAGTTCCCCGTAGATCGCCAACACCGCCGCGCGGATATTCGGGAGGTCGCTCTCGAGAGGTGGCGGACCATAAAACGGGACGGCTGCCAGCAGCTCCGGCATCTGGGTTGCCACCCGCCACGTCACCCCGCCGCCGAAGCAGAAGCCGGTCATACCGACCCGCTCCGCATCGGCATAGGTTTGTTCCTGAAGATAGCGCCAGCCGCTCTTGAAATCCTCCACGAATTGGTCAGGGTCGATGTTGCCCAGGACGCCCGGCACATTGCTTTCCCCTACGCTGGCGCTGCCCCCTTCACGTGAAAGCAGATCGACAGCCAGTCCAACATAACCGGCCTTGGCAACCCGCCGCGTCACATCCTGGATGTGAGGCGTGAGCCCGCGGTTCTCGTGACAGACCAGAATGACAGGCGCCACATTCTCATTGGAGGGTCGAGCCAGGTAGCCGATCAAGTTCGTATCCGCTGCAGGGATTTGCACCTCGCTCGCGATGACCGCCGGGTCATCGGGCATCACGGTCCCATAGGCGGCAGCCGGCTCGGTTGCAGCGGATTCAGCCGTCGGGGAGGCGGAGGCGGGAGGTTCCCCGGTTGGGGCATCCGTGAGAGCGGCGCCAGCCGTCTCCGTCGCTTCGGGAGGCGGCGCACATGCCGCCAGGATGGAATTGGCGGCAACCAGGCTGCCGGTCACGGATGCGATCAGTTTCAACGCATCACGGCGCGACAACCTCCCTTCTGTATAATCTTCGGCAAATTCGTCTGCAAGATAACGCTGGAAAATGTTCATGTCGTCTCCTCTAAAGTAGTGAACACGGAACATTCGCTTCCCCCGCCAGTAAACAATTGCCCAAATTTAGCAAGTCAGTTGGATTGTGTCAAGTCGTTTGTGTGAATCAGCTTAAAACGTTAGCTTCCCACCGTGAATACACACACCGAACTCCCCTCTTTTCCGGTTCTGAAAATTTGGGTGGCAGATCCCCCCATCCATTGCGCGAGCAGTGCCTCATCCATCCGGCACAACTCAGGATGCTTTTCAAGGATCGCCGCATACGGACAGTGACCGAAGACGAGACGCGGTCCTTCGGAACCTGCCTCCCAGCGGGCGTGATAATTCATTTGATTCAATTTTTCGACGGTGAGGTTCAGCCGTTTCGCCAGCGGCTGGCTTGCAAAATTGGACTCCCCCGCCAGGCGTATTGCCAGCGCCTCCATCCGAACCCCGGAGCCTGCTTCCGTTAGAAGTGCATCGCTCAACGCCGACAGGTTATCCCCCAACGCGGCACGTGGCGGCGAATAGACCTTTTCGGGCCTGCCCCTGCCATCCCGCCCGCGCACAGACGCCATCTCCAGGCGCCCATCTGCAACGAGGACCCGCAGGTGGTGGCGCACCGTCGCCGCCGACAGCCCCAGGGCGCGTGCGATCTCACGTGACGAGGCAGCACGTGATTTACTCAGGTAGGCGAGCACTTTTTGACGGACTGTTGTCATAATTATTGGGGTGATTATACTCACTTTCTTAATTTTGTATAAATATTTTTACATAATTCGATTGACTTTCAAGGTTAGAAGGTATAATCACAATTGTGACAGATAGCACCAGAATTGCTGGAAATCGACTTTCCCAGATGAAAAAGAACATTTACCTCATCCTGGCAATCCTTGGTTTCGTAGCTCCTTATTATTTCTTCCTTCAGTTGCCTGGCGAAAATGGGTTTGATCTGGCTCAACTCATTCAGCCAATGTTTGCCAACAACCTATTAAGCGGTGTGGCAATGGATCTGATGGTTTCCGTGATCGCGTTTTGGGTCTATTTGTTTGCAGAAGCAAACAAATTAAAAATGAAAAACCCATGGCTCTATTTACTGGCAACATTGCTGGTAGGGCTTTCCTTTGCCTTACCATTATTTCTCTATTTTAGAGAAAGACAACTGGAGAAACAGAGAGGCGCGCTGGTTGAGTAGCCACGAACAAAGCGAGTGGCGTGCACTTGCACCTGGCGCAAGTGCAGGTGTCGAAACCAGCAATAATAAGCAAATATGAAATTTCAAATATGTGGTCTCGATACAGCAGACGAGTACTGCCTACTCAACCACCAGTGATATTCATGACATTGAATTGGGAAAGCACCTACGCTATCGCGTTGGAGTTACGCAGACAACATCCGGATGCGAATCTCGACGAGGTGACACTCGGACAGGTTTACCAATGGACCCTGCAACTATCGGAATTCGAGGATGACCCGTCACTTGCAAACGACGACATCCTGTACGCAATCTATCAAGACTGGTTCGAGGAGAACATCCATGGACAATGAAAGACTTAGTTTGCCTCAATACGCCATTCCGGAGGATATCCAGAATGCCGTAACCATTACAACGCTCGACCGCCTCTACAACTGGGGCCGGCGTTCCTCGGTGTGGCCGCTCATGTTCGGTCTGGCGTGCTGCGCTATCGAGATGATCGTCGCGCAGACGGCGCGTTACGACATGGCGCGCTTCGGCATGGAAGTGATGCGCCCCACCCCGCGCCAGGCGGACGTGATGATCGTCTCTGGCACGGTCACCAAGAAAATGCTGCCGCCTTTGATCCGTCTCTATAATCAAATGCCCGAGCCCAAGTACGTGGTGTCCATGGGCGCCTGTGCCTCGAGCGGCGGTCCCTTCAAGGAGGGCTACAACGTCGTCGCAGGGATCGATAAATTCCTGCCGGTGGACGTCTACGTTCCGGGCTGCCCCCCCACCCCCCAGGCTTTGATCGCGGGCATGATCAAACTGCAGGAAAAGATCGATAAGGAATCGATCCGGAAAGTGCGCTGGTACCGCAAGGGACCCGATACCGTGGAAGTGCCCGTCCCGCTGCTGGGACCCGATCTGATCGACCCGCGTCGCAATGCAGAGATCAAAGAGACCGCCTCAGCGACGGAAGGATAATCCCATGGCTACACCACTCCCCCAAACTGAGACCACGCAACCTTCGGCGGCTGACCTGGGCGCGCGTTTCCCGGGCATTGTCACTGCAGATACCCGCCCCAGCTACAAAGGCTGGATCGTCCCCAAAGAGAATCTCATTGAAGTCGCGACCGTAATTCGAGATGAGCTTGGCTATGATTTGCTGTCCAATCTCACCGGCGTCGATTACCTCCCCGAAAACAAAATGGAAGTGGTTTATCACGCCTACAAAACCACCGGCGGACCCGGACTGGAATTCAAAGTTCAGGTCCTGCGCGAAGACCCGGTGGAAGTGCCATCGCTGATCGGTATCTGGCCAGGCGTGGATTTCCAGGAACGTGAAGCCTGGGACCTGCTGGGGATCCGCTTCACGGGTCATCCTGACCTGCGCCGCATTCTGATGTGGGAAGGCTATGAAGGTCATCCCCTGCGCAAGGATTGGAAGGAACCCTTCTACGAAGAAGAAGCCAAGCCGTTCAAGAGCCGCTGGCCTGATGGTCAGTTCTATCTGGCGGAAGAAAAGAATCCTTATCACGACAACTTGAAATTCCCCCGGGACTTCGATCCTGAAAAATGGATCCCGGAGGGAGAGGCACTTCTTTACGGCTCACTGGCACGTTATTCTGTGAAAAATGAAGAAGGTTTGAATACAGACCGGATCGTGCTCAACTTTGGGCCACAACACCCTTCTACACACGGTGTCTTCCGTGCCGCCCTCACGCTCGATGGAGAGACCATTGCCGGATTAAAGCCGGTTATCGGCTACCTGCATCGCAACCATGAGAAGATCGGTGAACGCAACACCTATATCCAGAACATGCCGTTCACGGACCGCCTCGATTACTTCAACTCGATGGCGAATAACTTTAGTTACGCAATCGCGGTCGAGAAGCTGATGAATATCCCGGTGGCGGAACGGGCGGAGTACATCCGCGTCATCATGGCGGAATTGAGCCGTGTCCAGAACCACCTGATCTTCATCGGTAACCTGCTCAACGATCTGGGCGCCATGTACACGCCCGCGCTATATGCTTTCGAGGAGCGCGAACTCATCCTCGATATCTTCGAGGCGGTCTCCGGCGCGCGCATGATGTGCAATTACTTCCGCTTTGGCGGCGTGGTGCGCGACGTGCCCGAGGATGTGATGCAGAAGATCAAGGATCTGGTCTACGATCGCTTGCAGGCAAGGACGGATGAAATGGATCGTCTGCTCAGCGATAACGAAGTGCTGGTCTCACGTTTGAAGGGCGTCCACGTGATCGATGGCGAGACAGCCATCCAATATTCGGTCACGGGACCTGTGCTGCGGGCTGCGGGCGTGCCTTACGATCTCCGCCGCGCCGATCCGTACAGCATCTACGACCGCTTCGAGTTTGATGTGGCTATGCGCCAAAATGGCGACCTTTATGACAACTACCTTATCCGCCTGGATGAGATCCGCCAGTCGCTGCGGATCCTGGAGCAGGCGCTGAAACAGATCCCTCAGGGGCCGATTAACTCGCAGAAACCGGCGTATCAGGTCCGGGTCCCGGCCGGTGAAGCGTACGGCCGCACCGAATCCCCCAAAGGCGAGCTCGGCTTTTATGTCGTCTCGAACGGCAAGCCGAATCCGTGGCGCTATCATGTCCGCGCTCCTCGTTCATCAACATCACCCCGCTGGAAAAGATCTGCATTGGCAACAAAATTGCGGACTTCGTCGCTTTGTTCGGCGTCCTGGATGTTGTGATGGGTGAACTCGATAGATAAGTGTCAAGTGTTCCGGTGTCAGGTGTCAAGTAGCTGAACCTGACACTTGGTACCTGACACAGGAGAACCTAATTATGTATGGCAAAGGTATTCTAAAAGGATTAAGTGTCACGGGAAAACGCTTCCTGATGACCTATTGGGAGGATCTCGTCTGGTTCTTCCGTCGCATCACGCGCGGTGAGAAACGCTACTTCTCGGAAGAAGGGATCAAGCACCGTTCCAGCAACAACACGCGCGGTATCTTCACGATCCAGTATCCCGAAGAGCAGTTGATCGCGCCCGAAGAGATGCGCTTCGTCCCGTTCCTGGTCTACGATGAAAAGCCGGAGGACAAGCGGGAAGTGCGCTGCACGTCCTGTGGCATCTGCGCGAAGGTTTGCCCGCCGCAGTGCATATGGATCGTGCGATCGAACGACCCGACAACGGGCCGCCCGATCCCCGAGCCGACCGAGTTCTATATCGACATGGACATCTGCATGAACTGCGGCTTCTGCGCGGAGTTTTGTCCGTTCGACGCGATCATCATGGATCACGAATTCGAGCTGGCGTCCCAGGGGCGCAATGTCTACAACCTGGAAAAACTGCTCAAACCGGCTTCCTACTACAAGAGCATCCGCCCCTTGAACTACGAACGCAACGAGGCGGAGCGCAAGGCAAAGGAAGCAGCCAAAGCGGCGAAAGCGGCGAGCGCAGCCACACCGGCAGCAGGGTCGTAATCACATTCGCGCTGAGCGGAGCCCCAGGCGCAGACGAAGCGCGGTTTGCAATGGCGCTTCGTCTACAGGTTTCGAGGCTGACGTCTCAACCTTCCGCTCAGCGCGAGGAATTTATTGGGTACAATAATCAAATGACAAATACAGTTACGAAAGAAGCAGTCCTGGCTGCACTGAGCAAAGTGCAGGAACCTGAGTTACACAAGGATCTTGTGACGCTCAACATGATCCGTGCCCTGGAGATCAAAGATAACATCGTCTCCTTCACGATCATGCTGACGACGCCTGCCTGTCCGCTGAAAACCCAGATCGAAAAGGAAGCCCGGCAGGCGGTCATGTCGGTGGAAGGCATCAAGTCGGTATCCATTAAATTCGACTCCGATGTGCCCAATGATGGTCGTATGCGCGGGTTGCTGAGCATGCCCATTCGCAATGCCATCGCCGTGGGGTCCGGCAAGGGTGGGGTCGGCAAGTCCACCGTATCGGTGAATATTGCCGTCGCGCTTGCCCAAAGCGGGGCGCGCGTCGGTCTCATGGACGCGGATATTTACGGTCCCAACATTCCCACGATGCTTGGCGTGGAGAGGCTCCCGCCGCCGAAAGGACAGCGCCTTATTCCCGCGCAGGCGTATGGGCTCAAGATGATCTCGATGGGCTTGCTCGTCAAGCCCGGGCAGCCGCTCATCTGGCGCGGACCAATGCTCAACTCCGCCATCCGTCAATTTTTGGGCGACGTGGAATGGGGCGAACTCGATTACCTGATCGTGGACCTGCCCCCCGGCACGGGTGATGCCTCGCTCTCGCTGGCGCAGGCACTGCCTCTCAGCGGCGCGGTGATCGTGACGCTCCCGCAACTGGTCTCCCTCGAGGATGCCAGCCGCGGTCTCAACATGTTCCGTACCCTGGAAGTTCCCATCCTGGGCATCGTCGAGAACATGTCGTATCTTGACCTACCCGATGGCACACGCATGGATATCTTCGGCTCCGGCGGTGGCGAGCAACTGGCACAGGCATCACAAACAAACTTCCTCGGCAAGGTCCCGATCGACCAGAACGTGCGCATTGGCGGCGATAGCGGCAAACCGATTTTAGTGTCCTATCCTGAGTCGCCAGTGGCAAATGCCTTGCGTGAGATCGCCCAGAAGGTCGCGGCACAGGTGAGCGTCTCGGCGTTGAGCGCGAAGAACGAGCTGCCGATCAATATTGTGGAATAGTGACGAGTCAATAAAAGAGAAAGACCTGATGTTCCCATCAGGTCTTTTTTTGAATTTATGCCACGGGAGGTGCCGTGGGCGTCGTGGGCTTGTCCTTGAAAATCGCGCCACCGATCAGACCGCCAATGACACCGAAGATAACCGCGATTAGGAGACCGATCAATCCAGAGAGGACGGATGCACCGCCCGCGGCCAGTTCCGGCGGCACGCTCCCTTCCGGCAGGACCTGGTTGAGCTGTTGTGCCAAAGCAGCTGTGTTGGTGAACAGCATGCTCGCGATAAACCCGATCACGCCGGCGATCACACCGCTCGCCGCTCCCACCGTCATGGCGTGGTTCATCGGCATCGTGCCGGTCTCACGCTTGTAATACCACGTCCCCAGGATCGGTCCGGCCCAAAAAGGCAGACATATCACGCAGTTGAGCAGGCTGATGATCGGAACGTACGCCAGGAATGCAGTGACCAGGCCACCGATTATGCTGGCAATCAACAGATTTTTCGTGTTCATGCAAAACTCCTTTGGTTTGGATTGGCTAAACTTACAAATAGAATACAATCCGATGATACCCGATGCAAGTGATTTTTGTCATGGATCATTACAAGATGGAACCTGGCAGGATCAAGCGCAGCGGAGCTTTTGGTTTCACAGGTATAATCATTTACAGGGAAAATTTGTTTAGAGTGAGGAGAGAGAAATGCTTACCAGGCAGATTTCGTTGAAACGTGGGGCAACAGTCCGGGCGGTCAACATCACGAAAGACAAGAAAATCCAGGAAGCACTGACACAACTCGAAATTCCTCATCCAAAACCGGTGATCGTCCTGGTCGGCGGCGCGGGCGGGATCGGGTGGTTGGACAAGTTTCCCATGCGCAAAGCCATTGGGATCGTTGCAAAACTGGCGGAGGAGACCCAATCCGTGGTCGTGGATGGAGGCACGCAGGCGGGTATCATGACCGAGATCGGCAAACAGCGAAAACAAAAGAAGCTTTCCTTCCCCCTCATTGGTGTGGTGTTCGACAGTCTGTTGATGCAGGAGCAACCGGGATCCATTCTGGACCCCAATCACACCCATTTCTTTCTGATCCCGGGCGAGGATTGGGGTGACGAATCAGCCTGGATCTCGAAGATCGCGACCGCGATCGCCGGCGACGAGAGATCCATCACCATCCTGGTCAACGGCGGAAATATTTCCAGGACAGACATCGAATACAGCCTGCTGGAGAATCGGCCCATCTTTGTCATGCGTGGGACCGGCCGCATGGCGGATGAGATCACGGTGACGGGCAAAGTCATTGCCGTGGATATTTCCCAAAAGCCGGAGGAGATCCTGGAATTTTTGAAAACCAGGCTTGTGTAATGTCACCAAACAAAGCCTAGTGCATGAGAAGATGGAACGTTTTCTAGCACATCGCCCCCCAGACTGAACGATCAACTAAATTAAAAAGAGGAAAATAAATATCATATGGAGTTATATTTCATTCGGCACGGACAATCCAAAAACAACGCAAATTGGAACAATCCCGATTACGAGGAAAGTCCCGATCCAGCCCTGACAGAGATTGGCCACGAACAAGCCCGCCTGCTGGCAGATTTTTTGAAGAAACGTCAAACCATCACCGATGACAAAGTATGGAATATTCAAAACCGCTATGGCTTCGGCCTGACGCACGTCTACACCAGCCTGATGGAGCGCGCCGCGTTTACCGCTGCCCCGATCGCGCAGGCATTGGATATCCCCCTGATCGCCTGGAAGGAGATCCATGAAGAGGGCGGCATTTTCAGCCGCGGGGACAAGTCCAACATCGTCGGCTTGCCAGGGAAACCGCGTTCTTTTTTCATGGAAAACTTCCGCGCGCTGACCCTTCCTGACAACCTGGATGAAACCGGCTGGTGGAACCGCGCGTTCGAAGCCGATGAGGAGCGCCAGCCGCGCGCCGACCAGGTCTTCACCGAGCTGCTCACCCGCCACCGCGATACGGAAGGACAGCCGGAGCATCGTGTCGCGCTGGTCAGTCACGGTGGTTTTTTCATGCGCCTGCTATCGGGCATACTCAAACTGCCCTGGCGGCAGGCTGCCCACGGCTTGAAATCCTGGTTCGCGCTCAACAACTGCGCCATCAGCCGGTTTGACATTCACAAGGACGAGATCACGATTGCCTACATCAACCGCACCGACCATCTGCCCGACCATTTGATCACGTAGAAAGTCGGCGTTGTAGCTGCCTTCCGAAAGGACTATAGCCGCAAATTTCGCGAATTATCAAAAAAATTTCGTGCGAATTCACGTACACCTGCCCCGGGTGCAGGTGCCGGGGATTCGCTGCAAAGACTGTCCGGCGTCATCAGCATCTTCTTTGCCTTTAAAAAGAAATTCACCCTCTGAAATAGTCATGCTTCGCACTCCCGCAGCGGTCATGTCACTTACGGTATAATTTATCCCATGGATCCTAACATTATCGGTGTACGTTTCACCAAAGTTGGCAAAATTTACCATTTCGACTCTACCGCTGTTCCCGATGTAGGCGTCGGCGAGCACGTCATTGTGGATACTTCGCGCGGCAGGCACCTGGGCGAGGTCGTTCAACTGGTAAAGGAAGTGCCCTCGAAGCCGGATGGCGGCTGGAGGTCTGTGGAAAGGCGCGCCACCCCGCGCGACCTGCTGTTGCTCCAGTCCTGGCAGGCTAAACAGACCGAAGCCATGATCAACTGTCGTGCCCGCTCCTCAGAAATCGGGCTGAGTGAAGTCAAGATCGTGGCTGCAGAGTACAACTACGACGGTTCCCGTCTCACGTTTCTCTTCAACACGGAAGGCGAGGAAAAGGTTGATCTCAAGTCCCTCAAAAAGGACATGCACGACATCTACCCAAACACCCACATTGAGATGCGCCAGATCGGTCCGCGCGATGTCGCAAAGATCATCGGCGGCATGGGCGCCTGTGGGTTGGAGACCCGCTGCTGCTCGAAGTTCCTGACCGATTTCTCCCCCATCTCCATCAAGATGGCAAAGGAACAGGGTATCTCGCTCACGCCCAACGAGATCACAGGCATGTGTGGGCGTCTGCGTTGCTGTCTCATTTATGAGTATGAGCAATACGTGGAGGCACGCAAGCTACTGCCCAAGCGCAACAAACGCGTGGTCACGCCCAAAGGCGAAGGCAAAGTCGTGGACGTCCTGCCCATGAGCAACAAAGTCATTGTGCTGCTCGAGGGCGAGGAAGGCAAACGCTTCACAGAAATATTCGATCTCCCCGATCTGCAACCCTGGGACGAACTCGAAGCCTTGCGGCGCAAAGCCGAAGCACCCTGTGACCGTCATGAAGGCGGCGGATGCACCTGCGGGAAAAGCAGCAATGGGAAGACGGAAAACGACAATCGCAAAGCGGAAAGCAGCAATCGCAAACCGGGAAACGATAATCGTAAACCGGACAGCGGGAAACGTAAATCGTAAGCCGCCACGCTCCTTTCTCCGCCGATACCTGGCACCCTTCGACGGGCTCAGGGCGGCGCCTGACACCAGACACATGACACTTCCCGAGACCTGGGACTCTCCCCAAAACATTCTCGTTATCCTCGCGCACCCCGACGACCCTGAGTTCTTCTGCGGAGCGACTCTGGCTCGTTGGGCGCGCGCGGGACACCACATCACCTATCAACTCCTGACCTGCGGCGACAAAGGCTTCAACGACTCCACCCCCGCGGACATGACGCCCGACGCGTTGTGCGCCATCCGCCACGAGGAGCAGATCGCCGCGGCAAACGTCATCGGCGCGGAAGCGGTCCATTTCATGGATTGTCTCGATGGCTATCTCATTCCAGACCTGAACCTTCGCCGCGACATCGTCCGCATCATCCGCAAATTCAAACCGGATATCCTCGTCACCTGTGATCCTCAGACCCTGTTCGCCGCCTATGGCATCAACCACCCCGATCACCGCGCCGCCGGGCAGGTCGTCCTCGACGCAGTCTTTCCGGCAGCGGGGAGCCCCGTCTTCTTTCCTGAATTGCTGAAGGAAGGCCATCCGCCTCACATGCCAAAGGAAGTCTGGTGCTCGCTGACCATGCAGCCCAATGTGATCCTGGATGTCACCGAGACCTGGGACATCAAAATGGAAGCGCTGCTGCATCACAAAACCCAGATCGGCGACATCGAAAAGTTCAAAGAACGGATGAAGTCCCGCCGGGCAGAGGACAGCACCGACGAAAACCCACGCTACGAGGAAAAATTCCGCGTGGTGAAATACAGGTAAATTCCTCAAGCCGCCGTCTGGGCGACGAGTCCACCGCCACCTCGCTGAAGGTGGGCTACGCTGAAAACATCTGTTCACTTATTGGTAAATAAAAAGGAGGTTTTGATGAGCGGCACGAATCTGCGTTTCATCAACGCTCTCATCCTCATCTTGTTTTGTGTTCTTGGGCTGACGGGTCTTTACGGCCTCGTGTGGCACTTCCCCTCTGCATTGTTTCAACTTCATCGGATCGCTGCCTGGGGGCTCATTGCGCTCATCCCCTGGAAAAGCGCCATTGTTTTGCGCTCTTTGGGTCGCGGACTGAGCCGCCGCTTTGACCGCAACCTCATGATCCTGGCCTCGGTGTTGCTGACCATCGCAACATTTACGATTTTGTTCCTCGGCTTGCTGTGGACCTGGCAGATCGGTCCTTACTATGTTTGGATCGGATCGTATGCATATTCCGGCATCGGTTGGCATTGGGGAATCGCCCTCGGTTTGGCGCCGCTTTTCATTCTGCATGTTTGGAGAAATTGGCCCCGCCCCAGGAAAGCTGATTTCGCCGGGCGGCGGCAGGCACTCAAGCTCATGGGACTTGGCACAGTCGCACTCCTCGGCTGGCGCGCGGCTGAGACTCTGGCAGAATTCGTGGAAAATAATGGATCTCAACGCCGCTTCACAGGCTCACGTGAGGAGGGTTCCTTTGCCGGGAATGCCCACCCCGTCACCACTGCACCTGACCAGGGCAGGATAAAGCTCGATCCTGAAAATTGGACGCTGCGCGTGACAGGCTCTGTCGCGCTGCCTCTAACATTAGGCTACAAAGATTTACTTGATCTCTCCACTTCCGAGGTCACTGCCACTCTTGACTGCACAGGCGGCTGGTACACTGTACAGACCTGGCGCGGCATAGCACTTATCGTGCTGCTGGCTCAAGCCCAAATCCGCCCCGAGGCAATCGGTATCGTGCTACGAGGCGTCTCGGATTACACCGCCCCTTTCACGCTCGCGCAGGCACAGGAGATCCTAGTAGCCACCCATGTCGGCGAGGAGGTCTTGAACCACTCGCATGGTTTCCCTCTCCGCGCAGTTGTCCCGTCACGGCGGGGCTGGCATTGGGCAAAATGGTTGACAGAGATTAAAGTGATATAACCTCGCGCTGAACGAAGTGGGCGTTCTTTGCCCTGCGGAGTGAGCCGGTAGGCGAACGCAGACGAAGCGCGGGTGACAAGAAACCACCTTAAAAGAGTGTTTCTCTACGCAAAAATCAACCACAGATAAACGCGGATGAACACAGTTTTTGATAAAACTCCAACGAAAGTTCTTAAATCACTTTCATCTGTGTTCATCCGTGGTTAAAAACGAATTTCAAAACACCTTCTAAATACTATGAACATTGTCAATGTAGGCTACGCCTCAACCAACTATTACCTCCTCGAAGCCAAAGGTGGAAAACTCTTGATCGATTGCGGCTGGCCCGGGACACTTCCGAAACTTATGGCGGAGCTCAAACGAAAAGGGGTTTCGATCAACGAGATCAAACACCTTCTGATTACACATTTTCATCCCGATCATGCCGGCATTACCCAGGAACTAAAGAGGCTGGGAATAAAGTTGGTGCTCCTCGAGAGCCAGGTTGATTTCATTGTCCCGTTTGCTGAATTCTTCAAAGGCAAGAACCTTCCCTATGTGGAGATCACACAAAGTGATAACCTGGTTTTGAAATTTGAGGACAGCCGGAAATTTCTTGCCGATATTGGGATCGCTGGAGAGGTTATTCCCACACCGGGTCACAGCGCCGACAGCGTGACTCTCATCCTCGACGAAGGTTTTGCCTTCACCGGCGACCTGCCTCCGCTGTTCATGGTCGCCGAGGAGGATCGGGTTACGCGCGCAAGCTGGGATAAGATCCGGCAACATAAAATCACCAGGGTCTTCCCTGCTCATGGCAGTTACTAGATGGTCCAGCTCCACCTCGGTAAAATCGAGGCAGAACTGCGTGCAGGATTTCCATCGCTCAACATTCCCTCTCCGTTGCGAGTCATAGGCTCTGGTTTTAACAGCACAGTTGTCGAAGCCGGTGGAGAAACTGTTTTTCGGATTGGAAAAAATTCCATTGCCCAAAAAGGATATAAGAAGGAAATAGCTTGCCTTTCAATAATAGCCTCCGGTATTCCTTTCCTGATCCCCAACCCGAAATGGTATATCAGAAGTTCCACATATTTCCCATTTAGGGTGATTGGTTATGACAAAATACCGGGATTGCCGCTGCCGCCGAATCTGCCAAACAATACGGATTTGAGTCTATTGGCTGGTGATACTGCGAAATTTCTGTTTGCACTTCACCAGATATCCCCCAATTCTCTTCAGTTCGAAGACACCAGCGATGGTATCTCAAGATGGGAAACTCAGTATCAAAAAGCATTTCCTGTCTTGAAGGCTGAATTAGCGCCCGTAGAATTCAGTTTGATCGAGCAGTGGTGGCACAATTTTCTTGCAGACTCAAAGATGCAAAAATATGATCCGGTGATCCAACACGGCGACTTATGGTACGAAAACATGCTTGTGCATCCTGGTATGGAAAAGCTGATCGGCATCATTGACTGGGAAAAACTTTCCATTGGCGACCCTGCTCAGGATTTTGCCACCCTCTTTCACCTGGGCGAACCGTTTGCGAGACGGGTCATTCAGGCGTACCGATCATTGGGCTGCGAACTCGATGAAAACTTTGAATATCGGATGCAACACCTATGGGAAGCACGCGAGTTCGAAGGGCTGGATTATGCAATACAATTCGATGATCCCGTCGAACTGAAGGATGCACTCCAGAAATTACGTCATGGACCCATTCTAAAAAAACCGCAGGAGAAATAAAAAATGCCTGATTTTTTCGAGGAAGCAAGATCTCTTTTCCCCTTTACCCAATCCCTGCGCCGCGATTTTCACATGCATCCCGAGCTCGGATACCGTGAAATTCGCACGGGCGGGATCGTAGCGAAGGAACTTGAAGCGCTCGGCATCGAAGTGACGAAGGGCGTCGGGAAGACAGGCATCGTCGGTCTGCTGGAGGGATCAAAGCCGGGGCCCACGCTTCTACTGCGCTTCGACATGGACGCTCTGCCCATCGCAGAAGAGACCAGCGCAGAATATGCATCTCAGACTCAAGGCGTCATGCATGCCTGTGGTCACGACGGTCACACCGCCATCGGGCTGACTGTGGCAAAAATACTCCATGCCCAGCGCGATCAACTCGCAGGCACAATCAAGTTTTGTTTCCAGCCCTCCGAGGAAGGCACTAATGGAGAGGAAATTGGCGGGGCCGAAATGATGCTGCGCGACGGCCTGCTCGACGGACCCAGGGTGGACATGAGTCTTGCACTCCATCTGTGGAATGAAAAACCGCTTGGCTGGCTTGGCATCACAAAAGGTCCCATTATGGCGGGTGCGGATATGTTCACGGTCCGGATCATTGGCAGAGGCGGGCATGGCGCCATTCCGGATCGCGCTGTCGATCCCATTATCGCCGCGGCGAACATCGTGAACACGCTCCAGACCATCGTCGCGCGTAACGTCGCTCCGCTGGAGACCGCGGTGGTGAGCGTCACGAACATCCATGGCGGGACAGCCTTCAACGTGATCCCGCAGGAGGTCACGCTGGGAGGCACGCTGCGCGCCTTCGATAACGGAGTCCGGCAAAGGGTCATGGAACGGTTCGAGCAGATCGTGCGCAGCGTCGGCGAAGGGCTGGGATGTCAGACCGAAGTTGAATTCAAACGCATTACTCCCGCCCTCGTCAACAACGAGTCGCTGGCATCCAGGGTGCAGGCAACCGCACAGCGTGTCCTTTCGGAATCCAATCTCGACTCAGGCTATCAGACCATGACGGCGGAGGACATGGCATACATGCAGGAAAAAGTGCCCGGTTGTTACTTCTTTGTCGGCTCAAATGATGAGTCACGCCACCTTGATTACGGGCATCACCATCCCAAGTTTGATTTTGATGAAGAGGCGCTGGTGCGCGCCACGGCGTTGATGGCAGCGGCAGCTATCGACCTACTCAATACGCAGTAATTCACAAAACGATTCTTTGCAAGGTCTGTCCATCATGCTGCGGGACTGAATCGCCCACTCCTTTACCACTCTATGCGGCACTTCGCAATACATCCTGCGCACCCTCCCGGGAAATGAAAAGCACGGTACATTTGGCAGGTGTATTTGATCATTTACTGTTAGGGAATATGGAGAGTTGATGACAACTACCCCACCTCCGGCAAATGAAAACTGGGCGCCGCGCTTCTTCACCCTCTGGACGGGTCAGGCGCTTTCCCTGCTCGGGAGCCAGCTCGTTCAATTTGCCATCATTTGGTATCTCACACAAGCGACAGGTTCGGCAACGGCGCTTGCCATCGCGTCCCTGATGGGGCTGCTGCCGCAGGTGATCCTTTCCCCGTTCATCGGCACCTGGGTGGACCGCGGCAACCGCCGCGCGATTCTCATCAGCGCGGATGCGACCGTCGCGTTCGCCACGCTGGTACTGGTGGTGCTCTTCGCACTGGGGCGCGCCGAGATCTGGCATATCTACGGATTGCTTTTCGTGCGGGCGGTGGCAGGCGGCTTTCACCAATCAGCGTTCGGCGCCTCGGTGGTATTGCTGGTGCCGAAGGAACATCTGGCACGCGTACAGGGGTTCAACCAGGCATTGTACGGCGGGTTGAGCATCATCTCTGCCCCGCTCGGTGCCTTCCTGTTGGCGGTCCTGCCCATGCAGGGCATCCTCTCCATCGACGTGGGGACGGCTGTGCTCGCAATTACCATTCTGCTCTTCTTTCAGATCCCGCAACCGGAGCGGGGCGCGGCGGCAAAGGCAACGTTCTGGCAGGACTTCGCAGCCGGATTCCGTTATATCATTGCCTGGCGCGGCTTGTTGATCGTCCTGGCGATGGTCATGGTAATCAACTTTTTCTATAGCGCAGCCGAGTCGCTCACTCCCCTCCTGATCTTGAAACACTTCAAAGGCGGTGCGGAGCAGCTGGGCTGGTGGCAAGCCATGTTTGCAGCGGGGACGATTTTAGGCGGTATCCTGCTGGGTGCCTGGGGCGGCTTTAAAAAGAGGGTGATCACGGCACAGCTTGGATTGATCGTACTTGGCATCGGTACGACGATCATCGGTTTTGCGCCCGCAGGACTGCTTTGGCTTGCCCTGGCGGCAAACACGCTGACGGGCCTGGTCCTGCCGATCACCAATGGCTCCTACGGCGCGATCCTGCAATCGGTCATTGCCCCGGAAATGCAGGGACGGGTCTTTGCTTTCATCATGAGCGCCGCGATGCTCGTCTCGCCTCTCGGACTCGTGATCGCCGGTCCCATTTCGGACGCGCTCGGCATCCAGCTCTGGTTCTGGGTGGCAGGGATCGTCTGCGCCGCGATGGGCGTTTCCGGCTTTTTCATCCCCACGGTGATGAGGATGGAAGAGGAAAAGCAGGAAAGCACAAAGGAACATTTATAGGTAAAATCTGTTACACAACCCGGGAGCTTTTATGCAAAGGATTTTTTCCACGTTTCTTTTCTGGACCCTGATCCTGTGCGCCTGTTCAACCGGCGCGGCCTCCCCTGCGGCTGTTTCCCCGTCACCCACCCAAACATCCTTACCCCTCCCGACCACGGCTGTTCCGCTCGAATCTCGGGAATGTGGATATCAATGGGCAAATGAGGTTCTCCCTGAATTATCGAGCAGCTTCCAGGCATCCATTCAGGCACTCCAGCCGGAAGCGCAAGCCAACGCGTACGCCTTTGGGGAAAATTGCATCCGCTCCGATGGGAGCGTTGCTGAGTTCCTCGCCATGGAAACGGATTTCAACGTTTCCTTACAAGTGGATGATCTGGCGAATGAATCCGTGCTTGGCAAACGGATCGTGCAAGTCATGGAGATCATCGAGAATATCCCGGCCGAACAGATTGCCGGTCCGCGACCGGGGCGGGTCAGCATCGTCTTCCAATCCAGCACAGCCCAGGATATCGTCAATTTCTACATCAACCAATACAGGGAATTGCCTCCTGGCTTGAACTATGCCGAGATTTATGAGACATTGAAATCCCTGCAATAAACAATTTGGGGGACAGAAGTTCGCCTACTGCTCACCAGGGTAAGCTCTTTCTTTTGATTCTTGACAAAATAACTCTAATTCCGTATACTTCGTTTAGTAATTACTAAACGTTCATAACGAGATGCCATACCTATGCCCACAACACTTAACAAAATCAAAAAAGACTTTGCCCAGGGATTAAGCCAGATCAGCCGCTTTTGGGGCTTTCCCAAAGGGATGGGCGCCATCTTTGCGGTGCTCTATCTCTCCCCCACACCACTCTCTCTCGATGAAATCGTTCAGGAAACAGGGCTGACCAAAGGCGCGATCAGCACGGAGATTCGCAGCCTCGCCCGTATGGGGCTGGTGCATCGTTCCTCCAGGCTCGGCGACCGCAAGGACTACTACGAAGCTGAAGCAGATTTCTACGCAGCGATCCGCTCCATCCTCAAGGAACGACAGAACAGCGAGTTTGACCGCGCCATCCGCTCTGTACAGGAAACACTGGAAGCAATGGAAGAAAACTGGTCGGAAGATGAAGAGTGGCAATTTATTTATGAGCGTGTACAGGCATTGCAGGATTTCTTCGACGCGATCGACAGCCTTGGGAAGGCTGTTACCAGGCTGGAAGGCCTGGGATTAACAAACGTCAAAAAAATCCTGAGTGTTTTGAAGTAAATATTATTGTTATTCGAAGGAGCCAAAATGAAAATCGCAGTGACAGGTGCATTTAGTTATTCAGGAAAATATATTACAAAACGATTGTTGGACTGCGGCGAAGAAGTTATCACACTGACAGGTCATCCGAATCGCCCCGACCCCTTTGGAGGGAAGGTCAAAGCCTCCCCCCTGGATTTCGACGAAGCCACGCTGCGAAGCAGCGTGACCCGCAGCCTGCAGGGCGTGGATGTGCTGGTCAATACATACTGGGTGCGGTTCGACAAGGGCGAAAACACGCAGCCGCGCGCTGTGGAAAACACGCGCAAACTGGTCAACGCGGCAAAAGCCGCAGGCGTCAAACGGATCGTACACATCAGCATCACCAACCCCTCCGCCGAATCGCATCTGCCTTACTTTTGGGGAAAAGCCGCCAATGAAAAGGCGGTGATCGACTCAGGGCTCGGTTACGCCATCCTGCGCCCCACCGTCCTGGTCGGAGATGAGGATATCCTGATCAACAACATCGCCTATCTGCTCAGGCATTTCCCGCTCTTCGCATTGCCCGGCGATGGGTCCTATAAGCTTCAACCTGTCTATGTGGATGATGTTGCCGAACTGGTTGTCGAAGGCGTGTACCGTACCGACAACTACATCATCGACGCGGTCGGTCCGGACATCTTCACGTTCCGGGAAATGGTGGATTTGATCGGCGAAAAGATCGGGGCAAAACGACCGTTGATCTCCGTCCCGCCGCGGCTGGCGTTGCTGGCAGCGCAGTTCCTGAGTCTCTTCGTCAACGACGTGATCCTCACCCCCGAAGAAGTGGATGGATTGATGGCCGGCTTGCTGGTCTCAAAGGAACCGCCCCGCGGCAAGACCCGCCTGGCTGACTGGCTGGAAAAGAACAAGGACAGGGTCGGCGCAAAATACGCTTCAGAAATAAAAAAGCACTATGAATGATGTCTTTGTGAGGAGCCTTCGCGCTGCGAAGTCATCACAGAGGGAGCGGAGCGAGTACAAGCCGAGCGAAGTCGAAGCGTGACAAATCTGAGTACCTATGAACGATGAAGAGATCAGGCAGCAAAAGATCATCCTGTTTGACGGCGTTTGCAATCTATGCAATAGCTCTGTGATCTTCATTTTGAAACACGAAAAAGAGCCTACCTTCCGATTTGCTTCGATCCAATCGGAGCCAGGCGGGAAAATCCTGGAGTGGTACAGGTTGCCCCAAGACTTCACAGAAGCCATTGTGTTCAGCGACCGTGGAACGATTTATCTCGGCTCGATCGCCGCGCTGAAAATCGGACAGCATCTTAAATTTCCATGGTCGCTTTTATCGTTTGCGGGGTTCATTGTCCCCAAGCCTGTCCGGGATTGGGCGTACAGTCAGATCGCGCAACACCGCTATCAATGGTTCGGGAAAAGAGATGTCTGTATGGTGCCAACTGAAAACCTGAAGACCAGATTTTTGTAGCCTGTGATTCCCTTCAAATTTGAGGCTCAATACTTGTAGTCCTATGAACGATTCATCCGTGCAAAAAGTCGTGATTATCGGAGGATACGGGGCCTTTGGAAGTTTGATCGCAAGCGAGCTTGCCCGCGCAGCAAATGTAGTGATTGCAGGTCGGAACCGGGATCTCGGACAAGGATTTGCGGACTCCATTGAGGCTGCCTTTTCCTTGTGCAACACCAGGGATGGCACATCACTGCGAAATACGATTGACGGAGCACAGATTGTTATCAATGCATCCGGTCCTTTCCTTCCAAATGACTATTCAATTCCGAAGATCTGTATCGAAGCAAACTGCCATTACATTGACCTGGCAGATGGCAGGGATTACGTAAAGGGCTTTCTGGCGCTTCACGAACTTGCAAAAGAAAGAGGTGTTTTCGCCTGCACAGGCGCCAGCACCGCCCCGGCAGTGACGTTTGCCCTGCTTTCTGAACTGAGCCTTACGTTTCCAGATATCCATGCGATCAAGATTTATTTGAGCGCGGGAAATAAAAACAAAGCTGGTGCATCAACCTTCGCGTCGATCCTTTCCTATGCAGGGACTCAGATCCGCGTTTGGTATCACAGTCAATGGGAAAATCATCTCGGGTGGGGTTTATCGGAAATTTTTGAGTTTCCCCCGCCAGTGGGCAAACGATTCGTTCAGTTGTGCAATGTTCCCGATCTCGACCTCTTCCCTAAAATCTTCGAGGCAGGCCAGGTGATGTTCAAGGCCGGTGTGGAATTGCCGATTTTCAATATCGGGTTGTCAATCCTTGCCCAGCTCAAAAAACGCTTTCCACAAATCAACCTCCCATCCATTGCCGGACCGCTCATTAGAACAAGCAGATGGTTCAAGAATTTTGGCTCCTATTCAGGAGGTGTCCTGGTAAGAGTAGAGGACAAAAACGGTCGCAGCCAATCCCTCGCGTTTGTAACCTCCCAAAACGGGCCGCGCATCCCGGCTTCCCCTGCAGTGCTCCTTGCACACAAACTATTGAATAACGCTCCCCTTGCTCGCGGAGCCTCTCCCTGTCTGGGATTTATAAGTCTTGATGAATTCCGAGACTATCTGGAACCATTTGGCATAAAACTAATATCGCAGTAAAAATAAAGTCCTTTGTCACTACGAACGGGTTGAAGCATCTCGAATCAACTCCAGGATCTTTGGTTTGAGTGCCGCGTTACATGCCAGCCCCTCTCCGTGGGTATGCCCCTCTTTGCCATCCCATGACCCGAAGAAGCCGCCCGCCTCGCGAAAGATGGACGGGAAGGGAGCCACATCCCAAATGCTCACGACCGGGTCGAGCATAACTTCGGCGCGTCCTGTTGCCACCATGTGATAGCCGTAGGCGTCGCCCCAGCCGCGTCCAAAGAAACATTCCTTGTGGAAGCGCTCGAAGGCACCGAGCCGTTTCGTCGTGCGGAAGCCTGACCAACTTGTGTACGCAAAGACGGCTTGCTTGATTTCGCTGACCTCTGAGACACGGATCTGCCTGTCGTTCCACCAGCAGCCCAATCCATCGGCCGCGCAGAGGACTTCATCCAGCGCCGGGAAACAGACCGCACCAACACGCGCGGCGCCCTCGATCTCCAGCGCGATCAGCACCGAATAAAAGGGCACGCCCTTCATGAATGATTTGGTCCCGTCGATCGGGTCGACGATCCAGCGGAAGGGATTCCCTTCCCCGGCCTTCTCCCCGTACTCCTCCCCCACGATCGCGTGAGCCGGATAGGTCTTCTCGATCTCGCTGCGGATGAATTCCTCCGTAGCCCGGTCCGCTGCAGTGACGGGGGTCTCGTCAGGCTTCAAATCATGCTGAATGCCTTTGTTGTAATAGCTAAGCGTGATCTGCCCAGCTTGTCTGGCAAGTTGACTTGCAAAGGTGAGGTAGGGTTGAAGGTTCATAAAATTCACTGAGCAACAACTAACTGCGTCTTCTTTTTCGCCAATGAGATGGTGGCGATTGTACCTGAATTGAACGGCAGGAAATCTGCTTCCACGCCATCGCTAAAAATGACACCGCCTTCCACCATTTCCGACTCAATAGTGAGCGGGAACTCAGGTGTCACCAGACCTCCCACAATTTCAGCGCCTGAGGTCTTGCTTACAAACGGCTCACGAACAACAAACACCAGCCGGTCGGATTCCCATTTCATTCGCAAAGGAGGTAGAGCGTGAGGTCTCGATTTTCCCTGTTTGGCAGGTGTGAAGATCTCATACATCCCATTCGCCATGTTGAACAAACTGCTTAACCAACCTGTCGAACCAATACCGGTTGAAACGATCACTCCGCTGGAAGAATGGTGTTCTTCCTGCCGTCCGAAGTGAATGGCATAGCGCGCAGAAACGTGGCTTTTGGCTCCCACAAAAAAATCATTGAACGCCAGGAGAGATTGGCCATCGTTCAGAACGGTTTCAGCCATGCTGATCTGCCTGATCTGCATCTGATCCTTAAGCGCATTCTGCACTGCCGGGATAGCACTCCGGACATCAAACGGCAACAAGACTCCATCGATGTGTTCAGGGTCTGGATTGACGGCAATCACAGGCTGCCCAGTTAGATATTTGGCCGTGTTGACCACGAGCCCATCAATTCCAATTGTGACAACCAGGTCTGATGGGGTAAAAATAAAATTAGGCAAAAAGTTTCTTTCAATCTCATGCAACTTTGCAAGTCTCTGCAAAGAGATGCGCAATACGCTTAATGCCTGATGGTATCGAGCATGCTCCTCTTCATACAGTGAAAAATTGCCACCACTGTGCTCGATGTAAAACTTTGCCTGTCCCAAAGTGTTAAAGCGCTCGATCAGACCTTCCAGTCTGGTCTTGCGTGTGACAAGAATTACTTTCTCGTAATCCACATAAACCTCTACTTTTCAGAATGCTTTTCCTTCATCAGCAACTCAAACAATTCAGGTGAAATGTTCAAATTGCCAATCTTGCCTGCATTTTGCGCAATTTCCTTGAGCGCCTGGCTGACCATCAAACGAGGATCTGTGTTCTGGACAGCCAGCATCTGCAATACAGAAGCATCCAGTTTCTGCAAAGGCTGGAGGGATGCTGCGATGGAATAGGCTTGAGTATCTGCCTCGACCTTAAGGTTCTCCGCGCGGGCAATGACCAGTTGTTTACGCTCGTTTTCCAAAGCAATCTCGCCATTCAATTTGGCCGTACGCACCTGCTGTTCTTTTGCCTCCACTGCCAGATTCGCATCGACCATGGTTTCTCGAATCTGCCTCTTCTTTTCCTCAACCGCAATTTCGGTATTTAGTTCATTTTCCTTGATCTTTCTTTCCTGCTCAACAGCCGAATTGCGGCGATCATAAATCGCCTGGTCAGCCCGACGCAATAATTCTTCGCGTGCTTCCGCCTCCAATGCGCGTGCCATCTCGGGGACCGGTTTAATGGCTTGAATGGCAAGACCAAGTACCTCAACGCCCAGTGCGGCAAGTTCGCTGCTCGTCTTCAGTTTTGTCATGACCGAGTCTGCCACAGTGTCGGTGGCATAAATGGCACTGCGTAGCGGGAGTCGCTGTACTTCTGCCCGTACCAGTACCTGGAGCAAGTTAACTAACCGCTGAGGCAGTTTTTGCGGATCTTCCGAAATATAGTGATTGGCAGCGCCCATGACTGTATAGTTCAGAAGAGAGGCGATCAACTTTGGATCCTGAACGCGGTAGACTAGCTGTCCCTGCACGGTAATTGCCTGAAAATCAGAGGTGATTTCATTAAAAATGAATGGGACATCCGCACTTCCAATTGGCACAATCACAATGGATGCAGATGGTCGGAAATAGAAAAAAGCTAATCCTGCGCCAGAGCGCCTGAGTTGCCCACCACGATAATATAGAACATATTGCGTTGGAGGAACTTTAATGTACTGTACGCCGAACATAATTAACACCCTTTCTCTAGTCTTGATGTTTTCGTTTCGTTTTACAAAGCTACACTCAAAATAACAACGTCTTCGTGACTTACGAAATAGAGTTCAGCAGCGCTTTTTCTTCCGCTTCCGTCTTCACTTCCCCATCCAGCCAGGCGGCGCGCAGGCGGCGCAGGATCTCAGTGTATTTCGGTCCGGGTGGGATGCCGCGCTTTTTCAGATCGTCGCCTGTTGTTTTAGGCCGGAGGTACCACCACTCGGAAAGATATTTGGTCAGAATATCTTTTACTTTTTCATCCTGCACGGCACTGGAAACGACTTCAAGCGCCTTAATCGAATATTCCTCCAGCAACTCCACCACCTGGCTGGGCTTCAGACCGAGGAGAGCCGTCAAGTTCGCGTTGAGCAGGGAGGCAGAGCGTAGTATTTTCAACAAGTCCGCTCGGAAGTGCAGTCGCTTATTGAGGGATTTGATCTCGTGCTCGGTGAGATGCATTAGCCAGAGAACCCAGCGCGGATTTCGATTTTGCAGCGATGGGTCATCCGATTTCAATGCTGCGAGATTGGACTGACCGAAGTTTGCGAGCGCAGGATGGATCGGCGCGAGCAAATCCAGGCCAGCGAGCCGCCTCAGCATGGAGACCGCATTGGGCTCGTCCAGGATCAGATCCAGTTCGTGGCGGATGCGCTGGGCGGAAAGCTTCTCGACGAAGGGGCGCGCTTCGGGGATCCGTGCCAGCGTGTCCTCGGCGATCTTGAATTCATACCGGCCCTCATAGCGGACAGCACGATACATACGTGTGGGGTCGTCAATGAAGGAACGCGGATGCAGAATGCGCACGATTCCTTTTTGCAGATCTTCCATGCCGTTGAGGTCATCGCGCAATTCGCCGAAGTGAGAGCCATCCAGGCGGACCGCCAGCGCGTTGATCGTGAAGTCACGGCGGCGGAGGTCATCGACGATGCTGTCCCGTTTGACTGTGGGCAAGACGGCGGGGGATTTGTAGGTTTCAGAGCGCGCAGAGATCAGGTCCAAAGTGTCAGGGGTTGAGGGGTCAGGTGTTCCGGTATTAGGGGTCAGGTGCCCGGGCAGGAACCATTTGGCGGTGCCAAATTTTGAGTGGATCGTTACTTCGCCGCCATGTTTGGAAGCAAGGGAACCTGCCAGCGTGGTCGCGTCCCCCTCCACGGTGAGATCAAAGTCGCTTAAACGGCGACCCAGCACGAGGTCCCGTACCGAGCCACCAACAACGTAAAGAGGCAACCCGCGCTGCGTCGCTTCCTCGCGGACAAGCTGGAGAAGTCCCCAGCGGTCCTCCGTCAGGGACTGTTCCATCAACTCAACCAGATTATGTTTTGTCACAGTTCAATTATATGTCGGAATGAGGCGAAGCTGCGGCACCCATCAGATTGCGAGCTTGCTCGTACACCTGAGCCGCATGATCTGAGTCGCCCGAACAGGCAAGTGCATTTCCCAGAGCCAGCCAAACCTGCGGGTCACGCGGATACTTTTTCACCAACTGGGCGAGATCGGGAAGAACATCGTCGAGCGACCTCTTGTGCTCGATCAAGTGGTTGTAGGCATGCAGCGCTCGAGGCAAGTCATCGCGAGACAAATTCTCACGCGCCATACATAGAACGGGATCGGTGCCATTCAAAGGCAGGGTCTCCTTAACCAGCTGCGACGGTACATCCTGATCCGCGTCTGAGGAAACGGCTGGAGGCAAGGCTGCGGAAACAGACACATCCGCAGGCGAGGATCGCGCCTCGTCTTTCCTTCTCTTTCTATTCCAAAATGCCCTGCCACGCGAACCAATGTGGGATGTGGGTATCAATACGTCATTGAGGCTGTCGCCGAACAAATTCCAGGCGATCCCAAATAGCGTGACAGCCAGCGTCGGCGGAAGAAACACCCACCAGTAGGTCAGGACATTGCCGCCAGGACCCAGGATCCAGTTGCGACCCTGTGCCAGCATCGTCCCCCAGACCGAATCTCCGCCAATGTTGATAAATGTCAGGGTCGCCTGCAAAAGGACAACGCCGCCTACATCCCGCGCGGCCAGCACGAGGGCGGGTCCTGTGGAGTTGCGCAGAAGATGCCTGCGGATGATCCAGAACGGGCTGCCCCCCAGGGCACGCGCCGCCTGAACGAACTCGGTCTGCTTCAAAGTAAGCACAATAGAATGCACAAGCCTGGCATAGGGCATCCATGAGAAGATGATCAAACTCAGCATCAACGGGTTGACGCGTTGGAACAGGGCTTGGATCAGGGTGACCGTGACCGGAGCATCGGTATAGGAATAGATCTCCCCCGAGGCATAGTACCCGCCCAGTGCCGAGAGGCTGGTGGTGAAGAGTTGCTGAAAGAAAACCACGCCGGCAATGGGAGGAAATGCCAGGAACGAATCAGAGATCCTCAGCAGCAAACTACCCAGGCGCCCTCCGGCATACCCGGAGACCGAACCATAAAAGATGCCAAACAGCGCGGTGGTAATTGTCACGATCAACCCGAATTGGAGCGCATCCCGCGAACCCCAAACCAGCGCATGATACACATCGATGCCGCGCGGCAGCTGCCCAAGGACCGCGGTTTCATCGGGAGGGATCGGGCTGGATACAAATGCCCCGCCCACCCGCATGAACGGACTGGGGTTTTTCGGGTCATTGGGTGAAAGATAGGGTGCGGCGACCGCAACGAAAACGAAGCCAAATATAAGGATCAGTCCCAGCCAGTTTTGCCAGCGACTGAAAAACAAACGCGTGCGGCTCATGTCTTCAAGACTCCCTCGCGCACGCGCGGATCGAGGATCGCCTGCGTCACATCCAGGAAAAACATCAGGAGCAGGACCATGATCACGCTGTAGATCGCAAAACCAAGAGCCGCGGGAGCGTCGGGGATCCCACTCATGGCGCGCACGATCACCCCGGAAATCCCACCGATATCAAAAATGATTTCCGCCACGAACACGCCCGTGATGATGGAGGTCGCGGAGAGCGTCATGCTCGTCAGTGAGGGGGTCAGGATATTGCGGAAGACGTGCTTCCAAAGGACCTTGCGCTCGACAATTCCGCGCGCCTTGGCTGCAATGACATACTCCTTGTTTTCCTCTCCCAGGATGGAGACGCGCGTCACTCGTCCGAGCGTCGCCCAGTGATAAATGCTCAGCGTAAAGACCGGCATGGCAAGATGGCGCAGGGCATTGCCCAGGACGTCCAGGCGGCCATTTAGAAGGCTATCGATCGTCAGCATGCCCGTATAGGAAATAAACGTACCGTCAGAGACCTGGAAACGGTACGCCAGGTCGATGCGCCCGGGAGCGAACCAATGCAGGTTAATATAAAATATGGAAAGCAGGATGATGGCAAGAATGAACGGTGGTATGGACGTGCTCAGGAAGGCGAACAGCCGGAAGCCTCGATCAAAGCTCCCGCTTCTTTTCCAGCCTGCTGTCACCCCACTGACCAGTCCCAGCGGGATCAGAAGCAAAAGTGAATAAAGCGCCAGTTCAAGTGTGGCGGGCGTTCGGCGCAGGAGAGACGGCAGGACATATTCATTTAGCGACGGGCTGTACCCCCAGGTCCCATCAAAGAGTGACCGTGCCCAAAAAAAGTATTGGATCGGGTATGGATCACGCAGATGATGGTTTTTGATGATGTTTTCAGTAATTCTCTGATATTGCAGATCGGTCAACCGGGGAGGCATGTTATCGGGCATATACAAAGTAGCGCGTGCCTCGGGTGGTGTCAGCATCACACCCCCGTACAATAACATCGTAATAATGAGCAACGATACCGGGATCACCAAAAAGCGGCGGACCACAAACTGCAGAAATGGCGGCACAGTGAAACTCCGTCTTTATTTTACCTCCAAACCGATTCACTCTTAGGTAAAATTCAGGTATAATGCGTCATCATGCTGAACCCGCTGCCGTCCCCTCTCATGTGCAAAACCGCCTGGTCTGGATAAGGTTCAGTTCATCACGCCACGAACGGCTCCCAGACTCTGGTGAGCCGTTTTTTGTTGTTTGCCCTTCTCAATTCACCGCGAAGAAGAAAGAGAAAGGAAGAAAAAATCTTCGCGCTCCTTAGCACACTTCGCGGTCAGAAAATATGGATATCAAAGAACTTACCGAAGAGATGAACCGTCTCGTCCGCTCCAAAGGCTGGTATGCGCAGGACAGCAAGCGCCCGCAAACGCCGCGCAACCTGTCCATTTCGCTGGCATTGGAAGCGGCGGAGATCCTCGAGCATTTCCAATGGCGGGGTGAAGTGAAAAACAAGGCAGAACTTGCTGCTGAATTAGCAGATGTGGCATTATATTTATTGCAATTGGCATCCGTCACTGAAATTGATCTGGAAAAGGCAATTTTGGATAAAATCGAAGTCAATAAAACACGGGAATGGGATCGAGATTGATTTATGTCATTCTGAGTGACGCCTGAGCAAAGCCGAAGGGCTCAGAGTGACATGACAAAGGACAAGAATGAAAGTCAGTGTATTTGGCGGTTCACAACCCAGGCAAGGTGACGCGGCTTATGTCGAGGCAATGGAGCTCGGTAAGCTGCTGGCACAGCGCGGACACATCGTTCTGACAGGCGGGTACATCGGCACCATGGAAGCCGTCTCGCGCGGCGCGCGGGAAGCCGGCGGACATGTCATCGGTGTGACCTGTGAGGATATCGAAGCCTGGCGGCCCACCAAGGCGAATGCCTGGGTGATGGAAGAGATCCGCAAGAAAACGCTGATGGAAAGGCTGCACACCCTCATCCACGAATCGGACGCGGCGCTCGCCCTCCCCGGAGGTCCCGGCACCCTGGCGGAGATCTCCGTGATGTGGAATTTGATGATCGTGGAGTCCCTGCACCGGAGGCCGCTGGTACTGATCGGAGGCGGCTGGCAGTCCGTCTTTGATCAGTTCATCCAAAGGTTCGACACTTATATCCCTGCACGCCAGCGCGAGATCCTGAACTTCGCCAAAGATGTGCAAACTGCTGTGAAATTGTTGGAATAATTCCGTTGGTCGAGTAGCCCCGAGCGGTTTTGGAGGGGCGTATCGAGACCACCAATAAGAAATAACTTGAGATATCAAAAAAAATTGTTACTTGTTGGTTTCGATACCCCGCTGTGCGGCTACTCAACCAACGGGTTGCATAAACAACAAAGAGGAAAAAATGGCTGAAGATAAATTACCAACCCGAGCGGAAGACTTTGCCGAATGGT